>Ga0075152_10000005_pt1 | contig 278540 bp, 260 predicted proteins | sample JI61114C2DNA_FD_70964 | JGI IMG/M metagenome (GOLD analysis project Ga0075152, IMG submission 70964) | Wastewater effluent complex algal communities from Wisconsin, to seasonally profile nutrient transformation and Carbon sequestration -... | ecosystem: Engineered > WWTP > Effluent > Algae...
AATTCTAAAATAGAGTCCCTCTCTATTTATCGCAAAAATCTCACTTCTGTTTGAACCTAGTCAATACACTTATTTAATCTGTTGACTAAGATCGTCAATTAAATCAAGTTTTTCCCAAGTGAACTCTAACTCATGGCGGCCAAAATGGCCGTAGCTAGCAGTATTTTGATAAATCGGTCGGCGCAGTTGTAAACGCTCAATAATATGAGCTGGCTTTAGTGAAACAAGATTTTTAATAGCTTCCTCTATCCGAGCCTCGTTCACCACCGCAGTCCCGAAGCTATTAACCATTACGCTAACTGGATCACTCACACCAATAGCATAGGCTAACTGAACTTCGCATCGAGTAGCAAAACCAGCCGCCACAATATTTTTAGCTAGATAACGAGCCATATAAGCTGCAGAGCGATCAACCTTGGAAGGATCTTTGCCAGAAAAAGCCCCTCCACCGTGACGACCCATACCACCGTAGGTGTCGACAATAATTTTGCGACCTGTGAGCCCTGTATCACCCTTGGGTCCTCCTATGACAAAAGCACCGGTTGGATTGATATGGGTTGTTATGTCTGGCAATAAATGCTGAGGTTTGATAATTTTTTTAATCACTTCTTCAGTAATAACTTCACGTATTACTTGCTGAGAGATACCTTGATTGTGTTGCGATGACACAACAATATTTTTGATACCGACCGGACGTCCCTGGTTATAAAAAATACTTACTTGAGTCTTACCGTCTGGACCTAAAAATGGGGCTATACCACTTTTTCTAATCTGAGCCAGCCTGCGCGCTAAAGCATGTGCATAACTAATAGCCAAAGGCATAAAGTCAGGCGTTTCATCGCAGGCAAAACCAAACATCATGCCTTGATCACCAGCTCCCTGCTCTTTACCATCACGTTCATCAACACCAAGAGCGATATCGCTAGATTGCTCGTCGATTGAGCTTAAAACGGTACAGATTCTAGCGTCAAAGCCATGTTCTAGAGCCCGGTAACCAATCTGCTCGATCACTTCTCGAGCAATAGCATCTAGATTAAACTTGGCACTAGCAGTAATCTCACCGGCAATCAAACATAAGCCACTTTTTAGCAAACACTCAACGGCCACACGGGCACGGGGGTCTTGTTCTAAAATAGCATCAAGTACAGCGTCAGAGATTTGATCAGCCATTTTATCAGGGTGACCCTCGGTTACTGATTCGCTGGTAAATAGATGTGGTCGTTCAGAGATCATTGCCTAACTCCTTGTAGTAACCAGTGCGCAATCACGCGCTCATTGACAAACCTTGCCCCCTTAGCCATTCTAGCAGCTCAGGCCGGCATAGCTCAGTTGGTAGAGCGACTGATTCGTAATCAGTAGGTCAGCGGTTCAACTCCGCTTGTCGGCTCCACTAATATTTTTTAATTTTTCCTCGCCAAAAATAAGCTTGAACACCCCAAGATCAGTTGCAAACTAAGTTCTCACATTAGCTAGCGCAATCGCCGGGAGGCATTATGCCAATTCTTTACTTAGTTATTATGTTATTAGCTAGTTCTGTTTTTGCTGAAAGACCGATTCGAGTTCTCAGCCTTGATGGTGGTGGTATTAAAGGTCTAACCCAAGCCGTCATCCTGGCCAAAATGGAAGAGGAGCTCGATAAACCAATCAGTGAAATTTTTGACCTAATCGCTGGCACTTCAATTGGTGGAGTAATGGCTTTAGGACTTAGTGTGCCCGATGAAAATAATCAGCCAAAGTTTAAGGCGAGCGACTTTGTTAGACTCTTTACCCAGCAGAGCAGTGAGGTTTTCAGCGCATCGATGTACCACAAGATCAGCACTGCATTTGGTCTACTCGGCCCCAAATATGAAACTATCGGCTTTGAAAACTTACTTGAAGAATATCTGGGTGATACCAGACTAAGCCAATCACTAGTCCCTGTTTTAATTACTGGCTATCACGTTGAGGGCAGCACTGGCATTGAGTTTTCTTCCAAAGAGGCCCATGATTTTCCAGCCGAAAAAGACTGTCTCATGCGTGAAGTAGGTCTTGCCACTGCAGCGGCTCCCGTGTTTTTTGATTTAGCCGATGTCAATTATTCTTGGGGTACCATCAAATCAGTAGCCGATGGCGCACTTTACAGCAGTAATCCTGCCTTGTTGGCCTATGTCAACGCGAAAAGACTTTACCCCGATCGCCAAATCGAAGTGGTTTCTTTAGGAACCGGTAATTTTAGCGCTGAAGATTTAGGAGCTCAACTTAAAGGTCGTGGTGCTCTTCATTGGCTCTCACCCATGTTTCGTCATGTGATTATCGGTGATATGGAAGCTAATGATACTATTTTACATAAACTGCTTAACGAAGATGGCCATCAAGACTTCTATCGTCTTAATATTTCAGTCAGCCGCGAGCATAGATCGATGGATGACAGCAGTGAATATAATCTCAATTACTTAGTTGAACGAGGAGAAGCTGCTACCAATACAACGATATTTAAAGAAATTATTAAGGCTTTGCAGGCTATTTAAACATGTCTTTGCGAGCAAGTATAGCTCGCAAAGACCACAAACATGTTTAGTTGCTAGCTAAATCAATACAAACTGACTTGGTTTCAGTATATAAGGCTAGTGCTTCAGCGCCCATCTCACGTCCCCAACCGGATTGCTTGTAACCGCCAAAAGGTAATGCGGCATCAAAAACATTGTAACAGTTGACCCATACTGTTCCCGTACGCAACTTCTTGCTAATACGATGCGCCTGATTAATATCTTTGGTCCATAGCCCGGCGGCAAGTCCGTAGATTGAATCGTTGGCTTCTTTGATCACAGCTTCTTCATCGTTAAACTTCATAGCACATACTACCGGCCCAAAAATTTCTTCGCTCATGACTGACATATTTTTGTTGGTATGAGTAAGCACGGTAGGTTCTACAAAATAACCATCACCAGTGCTAGCTTTAGCACCGCAAACAGCTTCTGCACCATCGCTTAAGCCACTCTTAACGTAGGAGTTAACACGATCAAACTGCTCTTTCGAAACCAGAGGTCCCATCATTGTTTCTGGGTTCATGCCCACCCCTAACTTGATACTCAAGGCCAATTTTTTAACACCTTCTAAGACCCGGTCATAGATTTTTTCATGAATAAACAAGCGAGAACCAGCACAGCAACATTGGCCATGATTGAAAAATATCCCATTAGCAGCGCCAATAATGGACTGTTCTACATCACAGTCAGCAAAGATAATGTTGGGAGACTTGCCGCCAAGCTCAAGCGATACTTTTTTAAGATTGCCGCACGCTGATTGCAAAATAAGCTTACCAACTTCAGTAGAACCAGTAAAAGCTACCTTATCCACACCATCATGAGCAGACAGCAAAGCACCGGTACTACCATCGCCATTGAGCATATTCACCACACCACCAGGCATACCAGCCTTATGGATTAGGCCGGTCAAATAGCAGGCACTGAGCGGAGTCTGTTCAGCCGGTTTGAGAATCACGGTACAGCCAGCTGCAAGAGCAGGTGCCAGCTTCCACGCTGCCATCAAGAGAGGGAAATTCCAAGGAATAATCTGAGCCACTACGCCCACCGGCTCACGTTCAGTAAAAGCATGAAACATGCTCTTTTTCATGAACGGTACTGACATGTCGATGGTCTGACCACGAAACTTACCGACCCAACCCGCATAATAACGAAAGTGAGCAGCGGCAAGCGATATGTCGGCTAGTTTAGCTACTCGAACTGGCTTGCCATTATCAAGCGATTCAAGTTCAGCCAATATATCGCCGTGTTCTTCTATGAGGTCAGCAATACGCCACATGATTTTAGCCCGCTCAGCTGACTGCATGTGTGACCATTCACCACGCTCAAAAGCTATCCGAGCGGCCGACACTGCGGCATCTACTTCGCTTTTTTCAGCAAGACTAGCCTTGGTAAAAGCTTTACCGGAGCTCGGGTCAAAAACCTCAAAGGTTTTTTTACTGCTACACCACTCACCACCAATAAAATGACCGTGGTTTTTTACCGCAAATTCTTTGGCACTTGTTTTCATGAGGTCAAATGTCGTCATGGCTTACTCCTAAAGTGATCGCTATGGCAACATCGTGAGCTCTTTTTAACATCGTGACAAGAAGTGATCAGGGATTTGCTGCCTAGTTAACTGGCAGTGGGCCAAATGCCCCTTGGCTGGCTACATCAAGGTTTATCGGATTAAGCGGCGGGAACGGATCCGTTGATGGAGGATTATTGTCATTGAGCTTGACCAATATTTCTTCCCAACGGCTTAAGCGAGTGCCCACTCTTTTATGGCCAAGCTTATGAAGGCTATTGGTATAAAAACTAAGGGTCTCACCATAATGAATGCCATTAATATCCATATCGTAAGAACACTGATACTGCATACAAAAACCAGCACCAACTACATTGCCACCAAACACTACATCAAACCAGCCCTGGCCGTTAAATAAAAAAGAAATATTAACTGACGATTGTGCATCACTCCAAACATAGTCTGTATGCATTTCATTGGTCTGAAATTTAATATAGGTTTGATAATAACTAGAAAAGTTATCAGTATTACTCCAATTGCCTTCACCTAAATAGCAACCATCTGGCAAACTTTCCATGTACGCCAGTGATCCTAAAGAAAACATTAAAACTATCGATACTAGACTGAACATTCTCATCCTGCCCCCCGGCTAGATTGTTAGGAATTCTTGCCTATCCTAACGCGGGTCCTTGGCTTAGTCCAATTGCTTGAGTTCGTACTCTGTGCGCTCCCATTCTGCTAATAAATTATCTATTTGATTTTTTAAGATAATTTTTTCTTGCTCTATTTGATAAATTCTTTCATGTGAGTTTTCTATAAAAAAACCAGGCTCTAAAAATAGCTTATCTAAGATATTAATTTTTTGTTCGGCTTCTTCGACATTAAGCATGACGCGATCTAAGTATTTTTTGAGCTTTTGCGCATCAGAACGCCGGCGTTTTTGTTCTTCATACGATCGATTGATCGGTCCTTGTTTAGAATCTTCTTTCTTAAGGGCAGCACTTTCTTGCTTGGCATCTAAATAGTCACGTTCTTTGTACTCAACAAATTCACTGTAGGTACCCAAAAAATCCTTCACACCTTCTGGCTGTATTTCAATAATTCTTCCAGCAATATTATCAATAAAAGTTCGATCATGGGAAACAGCCAATAACGTACCCTCATAATCACTTAAAGCGAGAGTTAAGCTATCAATTGATTCAAGATCTAAATGATTGGTTGGCTCATCTAATAATAAAACATTGGGCTTCTTAATCATAATATATGCTAAATAAAGGCGGCTAAGCTCACCACCGCTTAAGTCTTTGGTATATTTTTTGGCATCATCACCACTAAATAACACCCGACCTAGCATAGCCTGCACATAACTTTGCGGTTTATCGGCACAAAATTGCCACAACCATTCAAGCACACTTTGTTTGCTGGCTTTAATCAGCGTTCCACAATCTTGGGCAAAATAGCCATAACTTAGCCCGTGGCCCCATTTGATAACTTTTTGGCACTCGTTAAATTCACCTGCCAAGGCTTTGAGCAAGGTCGATTTACCTGAGCCGTTAGGGCCAATAATGGCTATTTTATCGTTTTTTTTAACACTAAAACTAAAGTTATTAATAATTATTTTATTACCATAAGATTTATATAAATTTTTTACTTCTAGCACATCTTTAGGCCCACGATCTAAGAGCTCAAAACGAAATTGGGGATGAATACGTGAGCTTCTCAGCGGCTCTTCAATCACAATCTTTTCCAACTGTTTAATACGGCTCTGGGCTTGTCTCGCTTTAGATGCTTTGGCCCTAAAGCGATCGATAAAAGCCTGCTTTTCTGCCACTTCTTTTTGTTGAGCGATAATTTGCTTCTCTTTTTGCAGCAAAAATAAGCGTCGGGCTTTATCAAAAGCAGTATAATTTCCCGTGTACTCAGTAATAGTTAGAAAATCTATATCTAATATTTTACTACATACGTTATCAAGAAAACGTCGATCATGAGAAACTAAAATAATACATCCTGAATAGTTTGATAAGAATAACTCAAGCCATCTAATCGATACAATATCAAGGTGATTGGTCGGCTCATCAAGCATCAAAATATCAGGGCTCTTAACTAAGGCCTGGGCCAGAAAAACCCGCCATTTATAGCCTCCCGATAATACTTTAAGAGCTCGGTCATGATCAGCGCTAGCAATACCTAAACCCGCTAAAATAGCCTGAGCTTTAGGGCGTAAACGATAACCCTCATTATGGCTAATTACTTCCTCCAGTTCAGTTAATACTTCAGCCGCAACCGGATCCTGACTAGAGAGCAGCGCTTCTTGACGCTTGATAGCAGCATAAACTTCGGCTTGGCCCATCATGGCGGTATCGATAATAGTTTGATTATCAATTAAATTATGATCTTGGCCAATACGAAAGAGTGATAAACCGGCATTAATCTCAACTTCGCCACCATCGGCCTCAAACTCACCAGCTATAATTTTAAGCAAGGTTGATTTACCCGAGCCATTGGCACCCACTACACCATAACGTTCGTTAGGCATCATGCGCATACTGACATCTACAAACAAACTTTTACGCAGATATCCATGTGATAAATTTTTTAGGTCAATCATATTTTTTTACTCATGACTGATAAGCCTCTAGAATAGGGGTACGGGGGACTCTCAATGAAGAAAAACCAAAACCACGCGTCAACCATCCTAGTCTGCGATGATGAAAAGTACATCCGTGATACCTTGCATGATTATTTGGTCGGCCAAGGTTATCATGTTTTGCTCGCTTCCAATGGCATCGAATGCCTAGAACAAACCAAAAAAGCTCACCCTGATGCCATTTTGCTCGATATTATTATGCCTAAAATGGACGGTATCAGTGTTATACGTCAGCTACGAAAAGACGGATCCGATATTCCTATCTTAGTTTTAAGCGCTCGCCACGAACTGGGCCCCACGGTGGAAACCGACGAGCTCAGCCTCGGCCAATTCATACCAAAACCCATACGACTGTCTGAGATCGAGTTTCTGATCGAAACTGCCATCTTAGAGGCTCGGGATGCTAAGCTATACTCCTAAAGAGCTCTACTTAGACTCTACCTTATACCACTCTTCAATCACCCGAGATATTTCTTTAGCTTGGGCCTCAGATGAAATATTAAACTTAGACTGATACATGTACTGGTCATTACGTTTGCGATAACGCCTAATAGTAATCTTTGGTTCACGAAACTCTTTAGTTTTTTTATCGTATTCCTGATAAAGAAACATCAAGGTCGCCCACGCTCCTTTAGACAAAACATGTTTCTTGAGCTCTTTTACTCTAAGCTCGCCTTCTTCTTCCCAGTTTACCGTAAGCTGATCTATTGCCTCTGACATGAGCTCTCCTAACTACCTTAAAAAATCTATCTTTATCTTATCACGCTAACAAAATGGCAAGCCAATAAGCTTGCCATCAACCAGTGGATTAATAAGCCCTAAGCCTATTTCTTCTTGCCACCAGATGCTGACTTAGCGCCTGCCTTAGAAGCCTTCATTGGATTCTTCAAGGCCTTTTCTTCTTTTGGACCAGCAACGCTATGAATCATCTTAGCCTTACGATTAGACATCCTCAGCTCTAAGAGCGCACCTTTAGCGCCTGGAATACCACCGCGCAGACAAAGAATACGATCTTCCTCAATGAAGCGAACAACGCGTACGTTCTTGATCGTGACACGTTCATTACCCATTTGGCCGGCCATTTTCTTACCCTTCAAAACCCGACCAGGAAACTCACGCATACCGATTGAACCACCACCGCGAAAAGTTTCATGAGCACCGTGACTAGCATCAAAACCTTTGAAATTATGGCGCTTCATAACACCAGCAAAACCCTTACCCTTGCTAACACCAGAGATATCCAAAGACTCAACTTCGCTAAGCCAAGATATCGGCGCTAGCGCGCTTTCCTCAAAAGCAGCTACGCTCTGCGCATCCATGCGAAACTCACGCAAATGGCGCTGAGGACTAAGATTTTTCTTTTTAAAAATACCAAGCTTAGGCTTGTTAAGATTTTTTTCGCGAACCTCACCATAGGCAAGCTGAACAGCATCATAACCATCTTTATCGACAGTTTTTTTATTAATAACGAAATTTTCTTTTATATGAAGTACGGTAACCGGAATACAAACGCCATCATCTAAAAATAATTGGGTCATGCCAACCTTAGTCGCCAAGAGCCCTTGCTTCTTTTGCATAATTACTCCTTTAGTCATACGCATAATGCCAGCGGACTAGTGCCATAACCCTGTCGGGATAAAAATTATTTGCAATACCTGTCCACTGGTCAACCCTTGACAGATTAAACATAATATATTGTTATGCGATTAAGATTCACATATTTAACACCGGAATAAACACCATGTTCTTAAAACTCTATTATTAACTTTATTACCCTCTCCGATTTTTCCATGGACCCAGGAAAGCCGGTTATGAAACTCGTAAAAAACTCGACAGAAACTGTATTAACTACCAAAAAGAGAATTTTATTCTTACAGATTTAGCTTTGATGAAGAAAACCCAAACTCTGAAAATTTACTCAAAAAAAAATAAAAGAGAAGAGATTGCTAATTTCAATGAAAAGTAGGTTCGCTAGAAGAAATGGCTAAAATAAGCGCTAATTCAGCAAACATATTTTTTATGTCCATGCCCGGCATTCGTATTGACAAAGAATGACAAGCAGGGCACCAGACCAATCACGTGTGGGCTCGTAGCTCAATTGGCAGAGCAATGGACTCTTAATCCGGCGGTTGAAAGTTCGATTCTTTCCGGGCCCACCACGTTTTACTCATTGAGCCTAATACCAATCGGCGAAGAGTAGTCGTTAAAAGACAATAGCTTATCACTCCTAATATCGTACATATCTGGGCCATAGGCGCAGAAATATTCGCTTTTGCCGTTAATTTTAAGTGCATCGTATAAGTATTGTTCCCATACACGTCCGTCCGGTAGGGCATAGTTATTTTCATTGTGATGACACAGTATTTGTTGGGCTTTTCTTAGACTGGCAATAACATCTTTAGGAGCGCTCTCGGCTTCTTTTGATTCGCAATAAAAATCAATCTGGTCTTTAATACGGGTGAACAAACCGTAATGGTTACCGTCAGCATCAAGAAATACAAAGCTACCCAAAAATTCGGTCAGATAATATTCGGTAGCTCTAAACTCATGACAAATCCGATGAAAAAGATCAATAAAAGCCGGATCAGCTAAGGCACTTTCTTCAGTCGAACAGCTAATCACCTGATGAACTATTTGCGAAAGATTAAAAAAATATCTTTTCTGGGCCTGAGACAAGGCTTGGCTTAACAATTGCATCACGTTAGGTGATTGCTTTCTAATAAAGGTGTGAATCAGACCTTCATTGAGGACTTCGATAGCTTTGTTTTCATCAACAATACTGGTTAGTAATATTTTTTGGATGTTGGGGTTTTTGATTGACTTACAAAACTCAATACCATCCATGCCAGGCATATGATAATCGACTACGACAGTCGATATTTGCTGAAAACGCGAGCGATTATACATGATCTTATAGATATCTCTCACGTTAACGTCGAGGGTCCTATGCTCAAACTCTTCTTCATCAATCAGATTAACCAAACCATCCGCCACCGCATTGCCATGGTATTTCTCATTGATCAGCTTGAGCGCCATACGTGGATCGCTATAAAAATTGTAGGTCGCAGCTTCTGCCGGCAAGCCGATCGCCACGCTTTTTAAAAATTCAACATTATCGTCAATCATCAACACAGTGGTCGGAAAAAAGAAGCTCGGGATTGCTTGTTTAGACATCTGCCAGTTCCTGTTAATATTTACTGCAAAAAATTTTTGATAGGCTAACACGACTATTGATTATGAAAAGCGGGCAAAAAAAAACCAAGGAAACCTTGGTAAGCAGTATTTGCTTTTTTAGAAAAAAGAAGAAATAGACAGGCATCAACACTAGATAACAAAGTAAAATAAAATTAATAACGAGTATTCATTTTGAAAATCAGTTACTTAGCATATTTTATTTTATCGCCTGCCTTTTCTCTCCTAAACTTCTTCACGGGTGTTCAGCGGGCAGCTGCGATATTTTTCTCAGCTGTTGTTCCCACTAAAAACAAACTATACTTAGGAATAGTTTTAGTCAAGAAACTATTCTTAAAAATATTTAATAGGCGGATTTGTGAGCCTCAAAGCTAATCAGGATGCCAAAAGTATTGGCACAAGATTTCGTTCAGCTCGATCACTGGTGCCACTTAATCGCAAGTCTTTTTGCGAGCGCCATGAGATCAATCGTTACACCATGCAGTCTTGGGAAAACGGCCTGCATGTCTCTAAGGGAAAAAATGTTGAAAAGTTTATCGAAGCTCTTGCCCATGAAGGTATCTCATGCACCTCAGAATGGCTTATTGACGGTCTTGGTGAACCTGCTCGGCCATTTAGTGGATCGACTAAACCTTATGAACAACAAGACCATCTCATCAACTTATTGATCACGGCTCATGAAGATCTTGACGAAGAAGTGATCTCTCTCACCATCAACGATCAAGTCATGATGCCTAAATTTGCTGAAGGCGATTGGCTGCTAGGAGCAAGGATAACTAGCAACCCTCAGCGTGCCCACCAGAAATACTGTATCGTCAAGTTGGCTGAAGACCGGATCTTGGTGCGTAAGGCCTTTTATTTTAAGGAAAATTTTTTGTTAAGCACCCTAGATGATCGCACCCCTTCTTTTACTTTAGGGCTCGATGCTAAGATTTACGAAGTTATCTGGCACCGGCTTGCTTAACTATAAACAACAGGCAATAAAACAGAGCAAATATTAAATTGAGGTAGTTATGGCAAAAAAAGGCAGCCGAGAACTCATAAAACTGGAATCTTCTTTGGGTACCGGTTATTTCTATGTAACAGTTAAGAATAAAAAGATTACCAAAGACAAGATTGAGCTCATGAAGTATGATCCCAAAGCCCGCAAGCGAGCGATCTTTAAAGAAGTAAAGCTGAAATAATTTTGCTAGTTCGTACCTAGGTGGACGTGATGTCGCAGCAGTATGATCTTATAGTAATTGGTTCTGGACCTGGTGGATACGTAGCAGCAGCTAGATCAGCCTCTTTGGGGCTGAAAACGGCAATCGTGGAAAAAGATCCGGCTTTGGGGGGTACGTGTCTTCATCGGGGCTGTATTCCTACTAAAGCTTTGTTGCATGCGGCTGATACCTTTGATGAGCTCAAGCATGCTGCACGCATCGGTATTAAAAGCTCAGGCATAGAGGTTGATTGGAGCGAAGTACAAAAATACAAAGAGCGCGTGGTCAATCTTAATGCCGGTGGCGTATCCCATCTCATGAAAGCTAAAGGCATCGATGTTATCGAAGGTTTTGGCCTAGTTAAGAATAAAAATCTGATTGAAGTTAAGACTAAACACGAGACTAAGCTGCTTGCTACCAAAAATATTTTACTTGCTGTTGGGTCTAAGCCGCGTGATTTGCCCAATACACCGAGCTCATCTAGAATTTTAAACTCTGACAGCGTATTAAGCCTCAAGCAGATCCCCGGATCGCTAACCATTATTGGTGGAGGTGTGATTGGTATTGAGTTTGCGTCGATCTTTGCCCGTTTTGGTACCAAGGTAACTATCATAGAAGCCATGTCGAGAATTTTAGCACCTGCTGATGCCGATTGCTCCAAAGAACTCAAAGTTCAGTTGGAAAAACAAGGCGTTGTCATTCACACCAACGCTAAAGTCGAAAAAGTTAGCAATAAGTCAGAACAGGCACATGTTAACTTTTTAAACGATCAGGGCGCCTCAGTGCAGATCAATAGCGATTATGTGCTGATCTCAATCGGTCGAAATCCGCTTACAACCAATATTGGCTTGGAAAATACGGCAGTGAAACTAGATCGCGGCTTTGTGGTAGTTGACAGTTTCATGGCCAGTCATGAAAGTAATATCTACGCGATTGGCGACTGTATTAACACGCCCTGGCTCGCTCATGTCGCTTCCAAAGAAGGTCTTATTGCCGCTGATACCATAGCTGGCCTGCGAGTTGATCCAATCAACTACGACCATACGCCTTCGTGTGTTTATTCTGAACCACCGGTTGCCTGGGCTGGGCTTACTGAAGAGCAGGCTAAAGAGCGTGGTTTAGATGTTAAAATCAGCAAGTTTGATTTTGCTCGCAACGCCAAAGCTGGCATTTTGCAAAAAAATCGCGGTTTCGTGAAGTTTATTAGCGATAAAAAATACGGCGAGATCTTAGGTGTTCATATTATTGGCCCACAAGCAACCGAGTTATTAGCCGAACCTGCTTTTGCTATGCAGATGGAAGCAACTATTGATGATATCGCTAATACCATACATGCTCATCCAACACTTTATGAGACCATCTATGAAGCGGCGCTTAATGCAGTAGGCCGACCGATCCATGGCTGACAGCCAAAAGCTTAATGCTAAGTTTTATGGTTATAACCAAGCTTATCTGCCGATTTTAGAGCTGATGCAAGATTTGCACGACCAGGTAGCCCGCGGTAACATCGATCATCAACTGATGCTGTTGGAGCATGCACCGGTCATCACCATCACCAGGCAGCACCAGTCAAAAAGTTTACTCTCACCGATAGACGCGATCAAAGCTGATGGCATTGAGTTTGCAGTTGCTGATCGCGGCGGCGATGCCAGCTTTCATGGACCGGGCCAATTAGTTGGCTATCCGATTATTAGATTGAGTAAATCAGATAAAAGCTTTTATGACCTTGAAGCCTATGTCACCAAGTTAGAACAAGCTTTGCTACATGCTTTGATCAGTTTTGGTTTAAGAGGTCCGGTGCTAGTGCCTGGTTTTAGAGGTATTTGGCTTAAAACCAGGGTGGATAAAAATTTGAAGCTACGTAAAATTTGCGCTATCGGGGTTGGTATCAGCAATGGTGTCAGCAAACATGGTTTTGCTCTCAACCTGAATATTGATTATGAGCGCTATACCAAACATATTATTCCTTGTGGTCTTAAAGATTTTGGCCTAATAACCCTTTGTGAAGCCTTTTCTTTAGAAAGCCTTCCCATGCCCAAGGATTCGGTTATTCTCTCGCGGGTAGCAGACAGTGTTGCGAAGATATTTTCATGTAGTTTGTCTGAAAACTGGCAAAGGAGCTTAGATCATGGCTGACAATATTATTATGCCGCAGCTGGGCGAATCAATTGCGGAAGGCACCATCGTTAAGTGGCTCAAAAACCCTGGCGATCAAGTCAAGAAAGATGAAAATATTTTGTTAATCTCTACCGATAAAGTTGAAGCCGAGATTCCATCGCCATCAACAGGTGTTTTACTGAACATTGCAGTCGGCCCAGGCCAAACTGTGGCGGTAGGCACTGTTTTAGGTCAGGTTGGTGCCGCAAACGAAGTAAGCCAAAAAGTGAGTCTAACAACTCCTCCGCCAAGCCTGCCTGAACTGCACGTGAATAAAGCTGAGCCTGTAGCAGTACCTGTTGCTGCACCACCACAAAAATCTGGTGACATGTCATCATTCTTTTCGCCTTTGGTGCGTCGTATTGCTCATGAACATGGCATCAAAGAACAGGAGCTCGCCTCTATTGATGGCAGTGGTCGCGGTGGTCGTGTTTCTAAAAATGACATTCTTAGCTATCTAGCAACAAGAACTTCAGTTCCTAAAACAGCTATACCAAGTTTACAAGCTGAAATTAGCGATAGTGATCGAGAAATTAAAAAGCCAGTCTCGACCATGCGGCGAGTCATTATGGAAAACATGATGGCATCTCGAGCAACGAGCGCGCACGTAACGACTTTTTTTGAAATCGATTATACTGCCATCGATAAAGTTCGGGCCGCTTATAAAGACCAGTTTAAACAAGACGAGCAAGTTTCCCTCACCTACACGACTTTCTTGGCAGCAGCAGTTTGCCAAGTGCTGAAACGCCATCCTTACATCAACGCTAGTCTCACTAAAGAGTCGATTAGCTTTAAGAAAGATATTCACCTTGGTATGGCAGTAGCTATCGAAAATCCGGAACCAGGCCTGATGGTACCGGTAATTAAAAACGCTGATAAGCAAAACTTGCGCGGCTTGGCTCATGCGATTAACGATTTGAGCAGTCGTGTGCGGGCCAGAAAAATTAAGCCAGACGAACTCTCAGGTGGCACCTTTACCATCACTAATCCAGGCAATTACGGAGCGATCATTGGCACCCCGATTATCAACCAACCCCAAGTAGCAATTCTTGGCGTCGGACACATCAAAAAACAAGCAATTGTGCTTGAAGTAGACGGTACAGATGTGATCGCCATACGAAAAATAGGCCTACTGGGCTTATCTTTTGATCATCGCTTGGTTGATGGAGCTACTGCTGATATTTTTATGGCCGATTTAAAGCGCACCCTCGAAACCTGGACCTCGGCTCCTTAAGATGAGTAAGTGCCAAAGCATAAGGCCTCAATGGCTCAGGGTCCAGGCTCCCACTGGAGAAAAATTTGCCAAGCTTCATCAGTTATTGAGGCAGGAGCGCTTACATACGGTATGCTCCTCAGCTGCGTGCCCCAATATGGGCGAATGCTGGAATGCGGGGACTGCAACCTTTATGATCTTAGGTAACCAATGCACCAGGGCTTGTCGCTTTTGCCAGGTTCAGTCCAAACTACGACCTGCACCACCCGATCTAAACGAACCAGAACGTCTGGTTAATAGTGCGCTAACTATGGAACTCAAACACGTCGTGATCACATCGGTGGCACGCGATGATCTGGCAGATGGCGGAGCAAACCAGTTTGCTCGCTGCCTGAGCTTACTCAAAGAGCGAGCTCGACATATGTCAAGCGAAGTATTGGTGCCAGATTTTTTAGGCGATGAATCGAGCATAGCTTTAGTAAGCGATCAAAATCCCAATATTTTTAACCACAACCTAGAAACTGTGAGACGTTTAACTCCAAAAATTCGCTCTGGTGCCCAATATGATCGCTCGCTCTTGGTACTTAAAACTGCCAAAAAACTTAATCCCCAACAGCAAACTAAAAGCGGGCTCATGCTTGGTTTGGGTGAACAAGATGAGGAAATCGTACAAGCTTTACAGGATTTAAGGAGCAACGACTGTGATCAGCTCACTCTTGGCCAGTACCTAAGGCCAAGCCCCTGGCATCACCCGGTTGAGCGCTATGTCACGCCTGAAAAATTTGCTGATTTTGGCGCACTGGCGAAAACTTTAGGTTTTGCTCATGTCGAGAGCGGACCCCTGGTACGATCAAGCTATCATGCCGAACGTGGTGTTTATGCTCAAGTTTCTCACTAGTTTTAGTTTTGCCTGTGCTGGCCTTAGCTATGCCTTATGCCGGGAAACTAATTTTCGAGTCCAGTGGCTTTGCGCAACAGTAGTTTTTTTGCTGATAAGTATACTTAGTTTTAGCTATTTCGAACAAATAATTGTCCTGATCTTAAGCGCTAGCGTCTTGTCGCTCGAGCTGCTCAATAGTGCACTGGAGCAACTTGCTAATGATCATGGCACTGAAAATAGCTTAAGCAAAAAACACGGCAAGGATCTGGCTGCTAGCAGCGTATTGTTATTTTCGCTCTGTGCGCTGCTGGTGTTTTTTTTAATTACAGCTAATTATTTACAAGATTTACTGATTAAGATCATTACTGTTCCAACAGCTTTTATATGTCTGATTATTTTAATAGGTCTTAATTTTTTTATGTGCATTAAAAATCCTGGTTTATTGTTAAGTATTTTTTTAGTAAGTATCAGTACTATTTTGCATGCCGTGTTAGCAATACAGACAGAAATAACCGGGATGTTTGGGGTGCTCGCTCTTGTCTTTCATGGCTTGCTCTCAGCCAGCAATTTATGGCGTGCTTATTCATGAATGACCTTGCTCGCATGGCTGAATATTATCGCCCTCAATACGGCACAGAAACCGATGCGCTCTTTGCCGCTTTCCTTAAAGAAAATGATAAAATCGCTCTCAGCGATGGCTTATTAAAGCCTTATTTTCTTGATCAATCATCGATTATGCCTGCTTTGTTATTGCCACTAGAAGATAACATGAGGGTCTTGGATCTTTGCTCAGCCCCGGGTGGTAAACTTCTGGTCATGATCAGTCGAGGCCTTAAAAACTTACACATAGTTGCCAACGACCTTTCACCAGCACGCACTAATCGCTTACGAAGAGTTATTGAAGAGCATGTGCCGATTAATTTACTCCCCAATATCAAGATCACAACTAAAGATGGCTCATACTTTGGTCTGCGGCAAGCCAATAGTTTTGATGCGGTCTTAGTTGATGCACCTTGTTCCAGCGAAGCACATATTGCCAGAAATCCACGGCTGTTGGCCGCATTTAGCGGTTTAAGGAAAAGTCTCCCCCACCGCCAATACGCACTCCTATGCTCTGCTTTATTAGCGCTAAAACCAGGCGGTTATCTCATGTACGCCACCTGCTCGATCAATACCCAAGAAAACGAAGAAATTATTAAACGTCTACTAAAAAAGAAAGGCCATCAACTTAGCCTGATCGAAATAGACAATAAACCAGATAATACAAATACTTACGGAATAAATATTTTACCCCACAAACACGGGTATGGCCCGGCTTTTTTTTCTTTATTAAGAAAAATTAAACCAGTATTGACATGATCGAATAAATTACTACTATCCTGTTTTTAAATATTAAATTGGAAAATTAAATGATTAAATATCTAGTGTTTTCATGCTGCCTTGCTCTACACTTAAATGCCATGCATATCACTTACACAGCTGTGATGCTAGAGGCAATTAAAACACCGTCAGAAAAACCCAATATCATCTGCCTAAACATGTCTCAGAAAGATATTGAAAAGATCGTTACTGTGCTAATAGAGGAAATTAAAACGCCCTCAGAAAAACCCGATATTATCACCAAAGAAATGTCTCAGAAAGATATTGAAAAGATCGTTGTCTTGCCAGAGCGGATAACAAATTTACAATCATTTCAGGCCTATGCAGCTCACTATGCTTGGGCTTCTAACAAGGAAATAATCTCAAATAGAAATATAAACAATAACATAATTAGTACGCTAAAAAATCCTTGTCTTCGTTTGGAAAACATCAATAAAGAAGATTCATTTTTATATCGAATACAAGAAATCTTTAAAAAATACCCAAGAGAAGAATCTGTTAGCATAGTAGAACAAAACAATAATTATCTTTACCTGCATTATGTACCTCAAAAAACACAGCAAGTAGAATGGTCAAAACAATATTTTAAAAATTATCTCATAAATAATCATGAACACTTACTACCTGATTATAAACATATTTTACCGCAAATAAAAACAATTGCTTCTGAAGAGTTAGATCAATCTTTAAATTTTATTAATAATATAAAAAAATTAACAAGCTTAGAAATTGCTGAAATGCTAAAATCTAATACTTTAACAGCAGAAGAAAAAGATCATTTTATATACAAGATTGAAGGAATTACTTATGATATCTTAAGAATTAAAAACAGTTTAGATTTTATCGCTAATAATATCAGTAATATTCAAATAATGGATCTTTACTTGCTAGCTGAACAGAGTTTTTACAATCTATCTATCATAGAAAATATAACCAAAAATATGATCGAAGTTGGTCATTTTCTCACAGATTCAGACTATGCCAAAAAAAATCCCCCCGTAAAAAACTTCAAGAAATTCTTCAGCCATCGGCAAGTTCCTCTGCGTAGTCTATATTTAATCTCACGGGCAGTTGCTTTTTCATTTCGAGACTTTGCCAATAAACTAAGAGCACAAGCAGGGCTTCAGCCTATTCCTGAAGAAATTTTCGAGCAAAGCCAAATAGTAAAAGACGCTCTTGAGATTGATGAAAGCCTAGTTAATATCGAAGATTTTATTAGACTAAAAAACCAAGCAAAAAAACCAACACCTAAAATAAAAAGCCCCCAAGAACTAGAAGAAGAACATCAAGATTGGCTCAAAGATACTCTTATTATAAAAAAATCTCAAAAAAGATCTAAGCCACATAAAAAAGCCACAAAGATAAGCAAGCATAGTCAGTCCAAAAAAATGGAACAACCAGAGCCTACTGCTGCTATAAGCGAAGAAAAAAAACACAGTCAGACACAAGATATTATAGCTCTAGAACCTAATGTTCCTGATATAAGCGAAGAGACCACCAAACCAAGCATTGGGCTTAGGGTCTATCGTTTGCTTGATGAAAGTAACAAAGCCGTTTTAGATCATCTTTTTGAGTTTGCACCAAACAAGCTGAGCCATAATCAGGTCAATGAACTTACTATGGCGGTATATAAAGCCTTGATCGATCTTAATAAAGCTTCTCGGGCAGCTGAATTCATCAAAAAATCTAGCGATTCGAGGATTTTTACTAAAGGCAAAGAAGAAAAACTGCTCTCGAAGGTTTCTTTGGAGCATCGACTTTTGCCCTATTTACTGCAGGCGATGATTCCACCCCACTTTGACCAGGAGTCTATTATACAACAGTCACAATTTCTTCGTGAACGAATAGGCGTAGAAAAAACTATGCTCTATGGCGATGAAATTGACACCGATATGCTTTGCCAACTTGAAAAATTTTTATCAGAGAGCGAGGATGCCTCCAAAGTTGCTGGCCCAATACAAAAGCGTATCTTATTGGTGAATCTAGCTCACGCTTGGCATAAGCTTGACATTGCCGTAGATCGAGCCAAAACCATCGGTTACAAAGCTTTCAGCCAAGAAAAACACCGACAAAAAATTATTACTTTACTTGAGCAAGCCCTACCGATAATTAAAGCTAACAATTCGCATTCAGTGAGTATCTTGGAAGCTTATCTTTATAATTATTATCTCAAGATTGAGCTAAGCCCCACATACAAACAACTCAGTGATGAGCAAATCGATGCTATCCAGCAACGAGCGGCTGCCAATTTATTAAAGACCGCCGAAAGAACCTTCAGAACCATTGATAAGATTAGCCCTTCGGGTAAAAAAATCGGTGAGTATAAAGTATACAACTCAATTTTTCACGCTATCACCAACAATGAGCTTGGGGACTATATAATAATCAACTTTGAAAGACCCCTTAGAGACCGAAAAATTCCCCTGTTCGTTTATTACAAGGATCAAATTTACCGAACCGATGTGTTTGGTGGATCACGTTTAAAACCAGATACAGCTAAGGATGACTATGGCAGTTTAATCGCCGTTTCTTTGCAAGCTGGTGATTTTTTCAAACGTTGGTTTACCAGCAATGAATCATTTTGGTATGGTCAACGGGCTTTCATGCCGGCAGAAGCTAATCAAGCTAGTAAATCCCTACGTGGACGGCTTAAAATTGCCACCATTCCTGACGACGAACAATTTTTAGTGATAGATAATCTCATTGTACAGGATGGTTTTGGTTATATTAAAGCCTCAGCGGCAGAAAAACTTGAGCTTGAAGCTATAAGGCGCCACCCAACACCCCAGCAAAAGAATGTCGCCTATCAAGCCTTTCAAGCTTACGAAGCCGAAAACCATCGAGAAGCAGCTTTAGAATTGTTTAATGGTAGCCGCAAGCTCTTGGCAATACCAAATTTTCATAGCTGGGAAGCTTCAAATCGCGCTAATGCTCTCATGACCACAGTATCCAAACTAACAAATATCGGCGTTCCGGTTAAAGGCAATAAGGTCATATTGCCTAACAACGAGCATTGGAAAAAGTTTGCCCAAAAAGGCCTCTTAGTTGGCAGAAACCCTTACAGCGCCCAGAGGATTCAAGTAGTAGGGACCCAAAATATCCAAGGGTCTACGGTTTTGCTCAATCTTCCCGTCTTTCAGTACACATTGACGGGTTATTATAATGATTCTGGCAGTCCAGTAGGTGCTTTTTTTAAAGGATTATTAGCCGTTATTCCTAATGAAAAATGGCCCGAAGCTTATAAAAACGCTCAGATTTTAGTTTCAAGCAAAGACCAAAAACTGAATCAAAAGTGGCTAAATAAAAAACTTAAAGATAACGATCAAGGCAAAAAGCAGCTCTTAGATTTAAACGCTATACTCGCAGTAAAAAACGAGTATTACAAAAAGCACCTAGTAGGTCTTCCGGTTAAAATGACTGAAAACCTTGCTGGTGATTATGATGGTGACCCTTATGATTTGATGTCTCGCCAGGGCTACCAGCACCTCAGTGCTGTGATCATTGATGCCAGTAAGCAAGCTATTCCCAACCCCAAAATCGACAAGAGCTTCACTGAGCGTCAGTCTCCTGGAAACTTTAATAGAATCTTGGACCTTAGAAAACCAATTCTACCAGCCTGGAATGTCATTATTAACCGTTTTTATTATTTGCTTAAAGAAGAGCGAGCACAACTTGTGCAAGACGTCTCTCAAAACCATATGCTTCAACAATGGTTAGGTGATGATTGGACTAATAAGCTTGGAATTAAAGAAATTAACTCAAACGATATTGTTATCGCCGAAATGCAGCTTGGCTTAAAATATGGTGAAGATGCCTATAAGACTAAAGTCGATATTGAGTCGGTGCTCACTCGTGCACGTGAATATGAAAAAGCGCTCAATAAAATAAGACCCAATCAGGAAATTCCTTACGGCAAAGCCTTAATCAAAAAGCTTCATAACAATCAAGATCTTAAATCTATTACTGCACCAGCACTTAAGCCCAAGAAAAGTGCTAATTTACCAGATAAAGCTTTCCGCGGCCAAGCTCGTTTTCTGGCCGACGATAATAGCTATGAAGGCTGGCTCAGTGATGACGACTAACTAACACCATCTAATGCCCAATTGTATGTTGCTAAAGCCATTGATACTAGACTTTAGCAACATACAATATCTGTTTGAACCTGGTTTTTTGAGATTATTAGCGGCAAAAAAACCACATACTCAGCAATTAACAATAACCAGGCTGCAAGCCCCTTGATCCTGGCTAGATTAAGATTAAGGGGCTCCCGAAGGATGTTTTCTGTTTTTTTGTCATAAATCCGTAAGGATTAAATCAGCGGTAATCATCCTTCCTTTTATTTTAGCCCGAGATTACGACGTTAAAAAATTGTCCCGTAGTCTGCTTTTTAATAACACAGCAATCATTTTATATACTTAGCACATACAATATACTGATTAATTATAGAATTTAGTTAAATTTTCGAATGGCTTTGCATTGTATTTAATTTATAATAATAATAATATTTGTTGGTTTTTAGTTGTGTCCAAGTTCACTACATATGAGACTGCAAGGGACTAATTTTACATCCTAAAGACTCTAAGAATTCTTGTGGAGTTTGTAAATTCAATGTTTCACAGGGCAAAAATTCTACTTTTGAAACAACTTAATTTTCGAGGGAATACCCCCAGTTGTATATTGCTAAAGCCATTGATACTAGACTCTAGCAACATATAGGAGAGCTATCATGGCCAAATCACACGATGCCAATAAAACCGAAAAGAAGAAACCTCAAAAAACCGCCAAAGAAAAAAAAGCTGAAAAGATTAAAAAGAAGCAAGAGAGATAGTTTATTGCTTGATTTCTTCTTTAAGCGGCCAAATGGTCCGAAAGATTACGCCGATGGCGCCAATGACAATGAAACTATCGGCGATGTTAAAAGTTGGCCAATGCCAATGAGGCAACCCAAGCGAGCCCGCATGAACATCGAGAAAATCGATGACGTAGCCAAGACGAATACGATCGGCAAGATTACCCATAGCACCTGACAAGATAAAACTAAATGAAGCGAGCAATAAACCATCGTTGCCTTTCGCGCGGAAATACCAGAATAAGAAAAAGATGGTGGCCAGCACGCTGACCGTAACCAACATGGGGCGGCGAAACCATTCAGGGATCGATCTAGTCAAGCTGAATGCTGCAGCTGGGTTTTCTTTATACATTAAATTAAAAAAGTTAGGCACCAGAGTTATGACTTTGATGGGATAGTAAATTTCTTTTTCAATGGTCTTAGTCACCCCATCAACCATCATTTCTTCAGACACGCGATATGATTCAGCAAGCGTAGACTGAGCCCAGACCTTAGTGATTTGATCAGCACTAATGCCGATAAATAACACAACAATAAGCCAGCCTAGTCGATGTTGACTAATAAAATTATCAGACACCTGATATAACCTCAAAAGTTTGGTGGAGCTGATCGGGATCGAACCGACGGCCTCTAGAGTGCGATTCTAGCGCTCTCCCAGCTGAGCTACAGCCCCAGAACATACTGCTCTTTATCTTAAGCTCAAGCAGAGTCAACCAGCCATCTAGGATCACCAGGAAAACTACTCTCTAATTTCATTAACTAGCAAACACCCATCCTCATCAGGGAGAAATTCAACGGTTACTTTGACTGTCACCTTGTCATTAATTACTATCGGACAGTTACCAGTTTTAACTTGTTGCCAATTTTCCTCTCCCAACATAAGGCTTCCACCAATAGCTTTTTCATTCGCTTCCAAAATAACACTTGATGGCGCAAAAGATCGAACGACTTTCTCATCATCTTCTAGTATGACTACCGTGCTACAAACAGGAAGACGGTGTTTGGCTCCTTCTGGAATTTTACTCATACAGCGTAGATAACCTGCCAGCTTTAAATTATCTTGGTTATCAGGATCATTTGATCCGATATTTTGCAGCCTAAGGAAAAAATAAAACTCATAACCATGAAATAAAATTGGAGCAGAGTAATATCTGGCAACTTGTGTTAGCTGGTTTATGTTTATAAAAACACACTTCACCATGAACTTATTATTGTCACCAGCAAATTTAGGACGAGGTTTTAGTTGTTCAGTGGCGAAGAATTAAGAGCCGCAGCCGGATTTCCACTGTCTAAACCTGCCTGCATAAGAGCAAGAATACTATATAAAGATTTCAGAGGGTCATTGTTCATCCCAACAGCAACACCGCTGATTCCTAGCCATAAGTAACTGAGCAAAATTATTTTTTTCATAGCCTACTCCATTTCTACTAAGATCTGGCTATCAGATAATTTTTGACTGACAATAACTAAGCATCGTCGTGAAAGAGATAAAAAAATATTATATTAAGCATATAAGACTTTAATCTCTCGTTGAAACCGCTCGGCACAAAGCTTGCGTTTAACTTTAAGCGTGGGGGTAAGCTCTTTACCCACGACAAACTCACGATCAAGAATGTGAAAACGCTTGACTTGCTCAAAACTAGCCAAAGTATTGTTAGCCGCAGTAATAGCAGTTTTGACCTCTTGATAGACTCTGGCATCAGTCGCTATTTCTGCCAGCTTGACGCCATTAGCACTGGTATGAACAAGCTCGTTGGCATGAGCCTGATCAAGAGCAATCAACGCGGTGAGATAGGGTAGCCTGTCTCCCACCACTACCACATGAGCTATCACGGGGCTTTTTGATTTAATAAGATTTTCAACTCGTTGAGGGGCTATATTTTTACCTTGAGAGGTCACGATAATATCTTTTTTGCGATCGACAATCTTTACGTAGCCTTCTTGGTCGATTTCACCAATATCACCAGTGCTAAACCAGGCATCTTTACTCAAGACTTCACTAGTCTGATCGTCTCTGCCCCAAAAGCCTAAAAATACGCCCCTGCCACGAACTAGAATTTCCTGATCTTGACTCAAGCGAAGCTCAGTACCCGGCAATGCGCGACCAACAGTGCCACTCTTAATCGCCCACGGCAAATTAAGACAAGTAGCCGCAGTGGTTTCGGTTAAACCATAGCCTTCACATAAAATAATGCCACTCAGGTGAAAGAAAGCCGCCACCTCAGGGGAAAGCTGAGCACCACCTGACACTAAAAATCTAATCCGCCCCCCAAACTTTTCCTTAAGCTGACAACCGATTTTAGTGAAAACCAGCCTTTTGGCTAAACGTAAAGAAAGGCTGTTATAAGCACTATCATGAGCGAGCTTATCAGCTTGATTAAAAGCAAACTGAGCTAAAGCTTTTTTAATCATGCCGCTTACTAAAGCTCTTTCTACCACTTTGGCCCGTATTTTTTCATATACACGCGGTACGCCGGCCATGAAAGTAGGTTTAATTAGCGACATGTTATCGATTAACTTGTCAATACTCTCGGCAAAAGCAAGCAAATGGCCTGTTCTAATCCAGGCAACCTCAAGTACACGAGCAAAAATATGAGCCAAAGGTAAGAATATCAGCTGCACGTCCTCGTGCGATAAAATACCTAACTTATCGATGACCTGAGCTTCATAAAGCAAATTATCGTGCGATATCATTGCACCTTTAGGCTCACCAGTTGTGCCTGAGGTATAGACCAAAGATGCGATCTCGTTTTTACTAATTTTGACCGAGTCAAAAAGCTCACTCTGGCCTGATACAAAACTGTCGAGCAAGCACTCGTTATCTCTTAGGTTGGTGATCAAATCAAAGACGATCACCTTGTTGATTTTTTTACCATCATCTTGCAGAGCTCTAACTTTAGTGAGTTGCTCAATACTATCGAGCAGAATAATCTCAGCACCTGCATCAGACAAAATATAACTTATCTGATCACTCAAGCTTGAATGATAAATCGGCACCGAAATAGCGCCAGTTTTCATGATCGCAAGATCTGCTACGACCCATTCTGGACGCGTAAGCGATAACAAAGCTATGCGATCTTTAGGCTTAACCCCGGCTTGGGACAAAGCATGTGCCAGACGAGCAACTTCAACCGATAACTGTGCCCAATTTTTATTGAGCCACGTACCAGTTTTGCTACAAAAATACTGGATGGCTGGACGCTGCTTAAAACGTCTGACAGAGTCATCGAAAAGCGAAGTGATTGATTCGCTCATTTGCCCTCCCATTTTGCCCCTAATATTTGACCTCATTACTCTAAGGACCGCATAAGTAAAGGACGATGTATGACCAATCAGGCTCCCACCCATATAGGCCCTTACCAGGTGATTAAAAAATTGGGTCAAGGTGGCATGAGCGTTGTCTATCAAGGTTTTGATGATCGCCTCAAACGCTCAATCGCCATCAAACTGCTTCACCCTTTTTTAGCGAGCTCACCTGAATACCAAGCTCGTTTTCTGCGTGAAGCTCAAGCAGTAGCAAGGCTTACCCATCCAAATATTTTACAAATTTACGATATCGCCAACCCCAATACGCCAGACGATCCGCTGTACTTAGTGACTGAACTTATCAGCGGCCATAACCTAAAAGAATTCGCTGACACAGTAAGCCTAATAGCAGCTCCAGAAATAGCCACCATGATCGTATGGAACATAGCTCATGCGCTTGAGCATGCCCACCAAAAAAATATTATCCATCGCGATATCAAACCTGAAAACATCATGATTACTCATGATGGCTATATCAAACTGATGGACTTTGGCATCGCTAGCCTTGGCAGCGAAGAAAGTCTCACCCAATCAGGTACCATTTTAGGATCACTCGCTCATCTCGCCCCTGAGATCATCAAAGGCTTTCCTGCTAGCATTGCTTCAGATATTTTTTCACTTTCAACCGTATACTATTGGCTTTTAACTAATCGGTTACCATTTAATAAAAATTCTCCTCATGCTCTATTAAAATCTATTGTTGACGATACACCAGTAAGTCCACAATTATTATCGCCTTATATAACAGACGATTTAGCCTCGATCATAAGCCGGGCTATGGCCAAAGACCCGAAAACTCGTTTTAAGAGTGTCACTGATTTTTATACCGCACAGGAAAAAGCACTGGCGAACATGGGTTTAGTCATTGATAACAAGGAGCTTTCAACTGCACTAAAAAATAAGGGTTCAGGCATCACCGGGCTTAATCATAATTTATTAAAACTTATGGCTATCAAACAACAAAGTTACCATTCACAGGGCGAAGAAACCAAAGCTCTGCAGATTCAATGTCGACTTGATGCCAATCTAGACAGCCCAACCAGCAACACCAAGACCACCAAACAAGCTTATCCATGGGCCATTGGTGTCAGTATAGGGATTGCTATCACTGCTCTATGGTATTGGTGGCCATCAGCACCGATTGCTCAAGCGCCAATAAACAACAGTGAGCAAGAGTCTGAGCTCAGTAGCGAAACCATCATCGAAACCATCATCCCACAGGCATGGCCAGAACCAGAGCAGCATAAAGATCAGGAGATAAAAAAGCCTGAAGTTCAGCAACTTAATATTATCATCAAACCTTTTGCCAATATCAGTGTCGATGGCAAGTTGATAGCTCGCAATACCAAGAGCGTAAGCCTTAATTTAAAGCTTGGCAGTCATAGATTAACTTTCAGCCATCCTTATGCAGCTACTGTCGAAAAACAAATTACTGTTACTCGGATAGAAAAACCACTAGAACTGTCGATCGTGCTCAGTAAAACTAAGCCAGCTTTTTTAATCGTTCGCTCAAACATTGATGCAGATGTGGCTATTGGTGGTAGTTTCAAGGGCTCAACCAATAAAAGCACAAAAAAACCTATTGTTATAGCCCTTCCTGATCGTACTCATGCCACCACTGAAGAGCTTATTGTCCAACGTGAAGGTTATCTACCTGTGATTTTGACTTTGGAGTTTGTAGCCGGCCTTACTAAAGAAATTGATATTGATCTGGTGCGGAGTCAGCCATGAAAACTTTTGTTTACCCCCTGCTAGCTCTGCTTTTTTGCTACCAATCAGCATGGTCTGACTTACATCCCCGCGAGTTACTTCAACAAAGCTTGGTTTTCTTTGACAAAGGTCACTATCATCAAGCCTTGAATATTATTGCACCGGTCGATGTACAGCGCGACTTTGATAGCAGTGATGATATGCTGATGGCCTTTAGAATTAGGGCTGTATCATATGCTGAAACTGGCGATAAAAAACGTGCAGCCGAAGCTATCCGCGAGCTGTTATTTTTGAGTCCCCATTATAAATTTGACCCTTTCGATACTCCAGCATCAGTAGTAGAACTGGCTGCTATTGAGGTTCGTGAGATTGAGCAGAAAAACCAAAGCTTGGCAACTCTTAAAAGTCAATCTATCATCGAGCTGCCATCAGTGGAAACTACTGCCGTGCTTATCCCTAAAAAGCCTCTTTTTGTGACCACGCTCTTTCCTTTGGGAGTCAATCATTTTTACCAAGGCTCAAACATTAAGGGCAGCCTATACTTAGCCTTACAAGCAAGTAGCTTAGTTGCCAACATTGGCAGCTATTGGTGGAAACAAAGCTACCTTAAGGAATATGGCACATCGAAACTTGAGTATCCACACCAAAAATCTCGCTTTGAAACAGCCCAAACTATCCAATATGTTGCTCTGGGAGCGTTAGTTATAAGCCTAGGTGCTTCTATTGTTGACGCTATGATCAGCTATTTTAAAAGCTCTGCCCAAAACAGTCGCCAAGAAGAAATAACAATAAAGAACTCATAGGAACTATTATGGCTTATCTAGAAGTTTCTCAGCCAGAACAGGGCAAAAAGAGCTTTCCACTCTATAAACGCCTGTCAACCATTGGCTCCAAACCTGATGCTGATATCGCAATAAGCAGCTCAAAGCTTGCACCCATTTGCGCCTACATTAGCCAGTCAGCAAGTGGCTATACTTTGATTGTACCTAAGGAAAAAGCTCCTGCACTCTTTCATGGACATCCAGTCAGAAAGCTTGAACTTGCCCAAAACGATCAGTTTAGCATTGGCCAGGTGAGCTTTAGTTTTAGCAACCAAGAGCCGGTTAATACAGAGCCTTCTACTAAGGAGGAAGGCAATCAACTCCATGCTTATCAGCGCTTGCTCGATTTTTCTCAACGCATCGCCAACGAAAAAGATATCGATACCCTTTTGAGCACCTTACTCAAAGAAATTACTCAGCTGACAGGAGCTGAGCATGGTTTTTTGGTATTAGTTGAAGATGGTATTCCTCGGGTAAAAGTTCAAGAATCACTCGATGGTAATGATTCCTTAGAGCACATTGGCCCCATGAGCGATTCGATCGTCAAGAAAGTTATTGAGCAAAAAGAAGCGATTATTGTTAGCGATGCCATCAACGACAGCCAGTTTTCTTCTTCTTTATCAGTCATTAATTATCGATTGACCTCAGTCATGTGCGTGCCACTTATTTATCAAGCTCATACCTTTGGGGCTATTTATGTAGGCAATAACTCTTTTGTCAGTGCTTTTGATCATAATAGCTTAGAACTAATGACTATTTATTCAAGCCAAGCAGCCTTACTCGTACAAAATGCTTTGCATATCAATGCCTTAAAAAAACGTACTAAATCGCTGCAAGAAAGTCTGGAGCTTACTAAGTTTGGCGGTATCATCGGTGGCTGTCATGGCATGCAACAGGTCTTTCAACACGTTGAAAAAGTAGCACTGACCGATATCAGCGTACTTATTGTTGGTGAAACCGGCACCGGTAAAGAGCTGATTGCGCGTGAGCTCCATCATCGCAGCTTACGTAAAGATGGACCTTTTGTTGTTATAAACTGTGGTGCTATTCCTGAAAACTTACTGGAAAGTGAGCTCTTTGGTCACGTGCGAGGGGCTTTTACTGGTGCCATTCAAAGCCGAATTGGCAAGTTTCAAGCAGCTAATAACGGTACCTTATTTTTAGATGAAATCGGTGAAATGCCCTTGCATCTACAAGTAAAACTTTTACGGGCTTTGCAAGATCACCGAGTGACCAGGGTTGGAGAAAATAAAAGTGAAAGCGTCAATATTAGAGTAGTAGCTGCTACTAATCGCGATTTATTAGACATGGTGAAAAATAATTTGTTTAGGGAAGACTTATATTACCGTTTGAACGTCGTGCAAATTACCGCCCCTCCTCTTAAAGAACGCGGTAACGATGTTTTGGTGATCGCCAATTTTTTCTTGCAAAAATATGCCAAGATCTACGGCAAAGACGTCTTAGGCTTAGAGCAAGAAGCCCAAAATGCACTGCTGAACTACCATTGGCCCGGCAATGTGAGACAGCTAGAGAATCGTATTCGTCGAGCAATTGTCATGTGCGATCATCAACGCATCAGAGTCAGTGACTTAGATATCAAAGCCGATACCACCGATAAAGTAATGTCATTAAACGATGCCTTAGAGCGATATCGAGCACGCTACATCACAGAATCACTGGAGAGAAATGCTGGTAACCGCACCAAAACCGCCAATGAGCTTGGTGTTGATCCACGGACTATTTTTCGCCATCTGGAAAGTCAACGAAAGGATCAAGCATCATGAGAAGATACTACCCAACGATGGCATGCTTATTGCAGCTAATCATCGGTGGGTGTGTTGATTACCTTAAAGTGGAGGAAGATGTGGTGCTTAATAACTCACTAAACTTTCCTCCCTTGATCGACACTAAGCACCTAAGCCCTCAACCGCTAAGCTTGAGCAATGACATCAGTGTGGGTAAAAGTTGCAAAGGTCAGACTTTTAAAGTGCCACCGATTGAAGACCGCAATAAGACTGACCGACTGTATTATTTGTGGTTTTTAGACAATTTATTAGTGTGGCCTCAATCAACGATAGAACCGGAATTTCGTGATTCGGGCATCATCACTATGACCATTGATGAGCAGTTTTTGTTATCTCATTTTGAGACTAAACTACCTAAAGATTTCTTTGGTCGACCACACGTAATCGAGTTTTTCGTGTCGGATCAGCCCTACACCATTCCGGAAAGCCGATATATCGATGAGACCAAGAGTAACGAAAAAGAACACACGGATTATGTCTATTGGATCGTTAGCTTCAGCAATGATCCTTGTTAGCCTCCTGGCTTGTACAGACAGTGATCAAAATAGCACTGCGCTCGATGCTAACCAGCAGGATTTAGCCTGTGGTGATTTTTGTAAAAACGAGCAGTTCGAATTATTTACTGGGTCAAAAATCCATCTAGAAATTGAAGCCACCGGCAAACCAAGCCAACTGTTTTATGCGCTAGACCCTAGCGATCTCACGGCCGGTCTAGTATTGCGTGACACGATTCAGCTCAGCGGACAAGCGCACGATGCACTGGCGTACATTAAACAAGACTTATTAGCAGAAAATCGTGACCGACAGGTGCGTTACTCAGACATTATTGCCATACCCACTGCCAACAAGATCAGTTTTTTATCGCCTAGTATTCCTGCTGTCAAATCACAGCTCTTTCATGATGCAAGCTATAACATTGATCTATTTTCTGGGCTTAGTTACTCGGTCATTCTTAATCCAAATGGTGTATATCATCGTGCGCCCGTCTTCTTAGCTACCCTGGGGTTAACCAAGAATACGCAGCTAAATTTTACTGGCACTAAGGCGATTAAAGTTAGCGGACAAGTAAGCTCACAAGATACCTTAATCTCTGCAAGCTTAGTCCCACCCTCACTGAAGGCCAGCATCGTGCAAGGCCATCGATTGGTTTCTTCAGTCGAAGATGTTGATATCAACGGCCATTTTACTCTTGAACTCGCCAGCTCATTATTTACCTCAATTAATGAAGTGCCATTGATGCTTAAAGTGGAGCCCAACAACCCTGAAAATGCCTTGCCCCTCATCAAACAAAAACTACCAACTAAGCCAATCAATGAAGATATCGATATCGGCATTATCGATTTTGGCAGGTTAAAACCACCACTTGAGGTCAGCATCGAGGTCCACGGTTCAGATAATACGATTATTGCTAATGCATTTATTTTTATGAGCGCTAAAATCGGCCAGGGTAATGCGCTGGTCAAAAAACAAGTTAACAGCTCAGGTACCACCGTCTTTAGCCAGATTTATGAAGGAGTGTACGACATTGCCATCGTGCCACCCTTTGACAGTAAATTTGCCCTGAAAGTTATCAAAAATGTCAGTTTTGGCACTGCGACAGCTCCGCTCCTATCTTTTGCCTTACAGAAACGAGAGTTGCTTAATGCCTTGGTTCTAGATCCAAGTGGCAACGCTGTTAATGGCGCCCAGATCGAACTTTCACGAATCGGAAAAATTGGCGATTTTGCTACTGAGGATATCTTTGAAGACATGTTGTTTAAGTTAACAGCAACCACCAACGACAACGGACGCCTATGCCAGAGGCGTTTTGGTTTTAATACCTCTGATCAACAAGAATGTCGCCCGCTCTCGCTCGATGAAGGCCGCTACCTAGCTCACGTCCACCCACCTGCAGGTAGTAAACTAGCCCATCACTGGCTGACCTTTGATTTCCCCACAGAAAGCACACTTGAAATCAAACTTAAGCATCCCAAGCTTTTGATTGGAAAAATCCTCAGCCCAGATCGTCAAAGCCCCATCAGACAAGCCTTTGTTACGATTTATCTGGCTGACAGCAAGCTCTACCATCAAGCCCAAGTTATCGGCAATGCTATTAGCGATGACCATGGGGTATTCAGGGCTTTTGTCTCAGCCAATTAGCCAACAAAGTCGATCTATGGCGGTGGAATAGTTGTGCCTGCCCCACTTCTTGTGCCGGTACCCGTGATAACAACACTATTTTGTGTTTTTTGCTTAGAGCCGATATCTCCGCATCCTGTAATTACTAACAAAATTAAAACCACTAGTAGTTTCACAATTAACTCCAGCTAACGCTTTATAATATATAATACAAACTAAACAGCAAACTCTTTGTCTAGGATTTTATGATGTATATGAGTCTCAGAGACCCTAATTTTTGGAGTCTTGGATTATAAAATATTTCTGTGAAGTTAATAATCTAGCCCCTCAGTGTCAATCCCAGATGAGGGGTGCTCAACAATGCTTATTTTAACGACAGGGTGGGTTAAGTTTTCCCGTCGGCGTCATGCGAAATTAGTCAACAAACAAAAGATCTTAATCATGCTAATGATAGCCGACTTGCCTTATCAGTCTTTCTCTCTATACTAAGACTACAGTATATAAAAATCCCTTGGAGGCCCAGGTGACGGGACAAAAGCCACACCCTGATACACTCGCTCAGAGCAATCTACCCAGCGAATTGCCCATACTCCCACTACGAAACAGTGTTTTTTTTCCCGGTGCCGTGATGCCGCTTACCATCGGTCGGGTCAAAACTATTCGTTTAATCGAGGAAGCAACCAAAGAAAAAAGTCTCTTAGGGATTATCACCCAGCGAGCCCCAGAAATTGATGACCCTGCTTTAGAGGATATGTACCGAGTCGGCACTGCCGCCCGTATTATTAAGCTTGCCCGTGCCGGCAAAGATGGCTTTAATATTGTGGTTGAGGGTGTATGTCGCTTCAAAGTTGACGAGTTTAACCAAACCGATCCTTTTTTTACTGCCAAGATTTCGCCTTTAGTCGATGAAGGCAGCAATGATGTTGAGGTAGAAGCCCTCTCGCTTAACTTAAGAAATACTGCTCGTGAGGTCATTGATCTCTTGCCTGAAATCCCCGTCATGGCCAAACAACTTTTGGACTCAATTACTGCACCTGGGCATTTGGCTGACTTAATTACGGCTAATATAGACGCTACTATCGAAGAAAAACAGGATGTTTTAGAAGCAGTTGCTTTAAAAAAACGTTTAGTAAAAGTATTGGAGCTCTTAAACCGTCAGTTTGAAGTGTTGAAGCTATCAAATAAGATCAACACCCAAGTTAAAGGTGAAATGAGCAAGACCCAACGCGAATATTATTTGCGCCAGCAACTCAAAGCCATTCGCGAAGAGTTAGGCGATAAAGACGATGAAGAAAACGGCCTAGAAGAACTGAAAAAACGTCTCAAAGACGCCAATCTCACCGAAGATGCTGATAAAGCAGCCAAACGTGAACTCAAGCGCATGAGCAATATGCAGCCAAGCCAAGCTGAATATACTGTCGCTCGTACCTATTTGGATTGGATTGCTGACTTACCGTGGAATAAATCAAGCAAAGATAATTTAAACTTAGATAACGCTAAGAAAATTCTCGACAGCGATCACTATGGCTTAGAGCGTATTAAAAAACGTATCATTGAGTATCTTGCTGTGCGTAAGCTCAAAGACGATATGAAAGGTCCAATTCTATGCTTTTTAGGACCACCTGGGGTGGGTAAAACCTCACTCGGTCGTTCAATTGCCACAGCTTTGGGACGTAAGTTTCACCGCATGTCTTTGGGTGGTGTGCGTGATGAAGCAGAAATACGAGGTCATAGAAGGACCTACATTGGAGCCTTACCTGGCCGCATTATCCAAGGCATGAAAAAGTCTGGCTCGAATAATCCAGTATTTTTGCTCGATGAGATCGATAAGTTAGGCCATGATTTTCGCGGCGATCCTTCAAGTGCGCTCTTAGAAGTATTAGACCCTGAACAAAACAGCACTTTTAGCGATCACTACTTAGATGTAGCTTTTGATCTATCCAAAGTCTTGTTTATTGCGACCGCTAATGAAACCGATACTATTCCTGCCGCATTAAAAGACCGCATGGAAGTGATTGAGCTACCTGGCTATACCTACGAAGAGAAAGTAAATATCGCCAAACAGCATCTCATACCCAAGCAAATTCAAGCACACGGTATTACCACTGATCATATCGAAATAGCAGACGAAACCATTCTCCTCATGGCCATGGGCTATACACGTGAAGCAGGAGTGAGAAATCTCGAGCGCGAAATTGCCTCAGTTTGTCGCTATGTTGCTGTCGCTGTCGCTAAATGGAACCAAGAAAACGAAGCTAAACCATTTAAGAAGATCTTGGTTGATAAAGATTGTCTGGAAAAAGTCTTGGGTGCTGAGCGCTACTATAACGAAACCTCAGAACGCACCTCAGTTCCTGGCATTGCTACGGGTCTGGCTTGGACAGCGGCTGGCGGTGACTTGCTCTTTATTGAGGCTACTCGTATGGGTGGCAAAGGCGCACTGATTTTAACCGGCAAGCTTGGCGATGTCATGAAAGAATCGGCTCAAACCGCTTTGTCATGGGTTAGAAGTAGAGCCACTGATTTCTCGTTAGCAGGGTCAATCAACGAACATTTCTTAGATAAAACTGACGTACATATTCACTTCCCAGCAGGTGCCATCCCTAAAGATGGTCCTTCAGCTGGTGTAACGATTATTACAGCGTTAATTTCTTTATTAACCGGCCGTCGCGCTAAGCCTAATATTGCCATGACTGGTGAAGTTACCCTGCGCGGCTTAGTGCTACCGGTGGGTGGTATCAAGGAGAAAGTTCTGGCCGCTCACCGCGCTGGGGTTAAACAAGTGATTATGCCTGCACGCAATCAGAAGGACCTTGATGATATCCCTGAAAATGTCCGTTCTGAAATTAAGTTTGTCTTTGCTAAAAACGTCGATGAAGTCTTAGAAGCGGCTTTAGTACCTGACAAGCTCAAGAAAAAAGACTTGAAGCTCAATAAGCAAGAAGAAGCTCAGGCCTAAAACATGCTAACCCCGCGGTTCTATCTGCGGGGTTAATTTTGTTTATTGAATCTTAAATCGCCTGGGTATGAAATGCTTTTCTTTCTTAGTCTCTAGTAAAAGGGTTTCTAGCACCACTGCTATTTCTTTAGGCCTGAAAGGCTTTTGTAAAACGGCCGAATCTTCATCAAAGGGCACAATACTGCTACCAGCACTAAATAATATCACCGGCACATTGATACCCATGCGTCGTAATTGCTGCATGGTCGCCTGGCCATCCATGTGGGGCATTTCCATATCCAGCAAAATAACATCCGGGTGGGTATTACAAGCCAAGTCAATACACTCAAAACCATTACGAGCTTGATCGGTATGAAAGCCTACTGACGATAAATATTCGTGCAAAACTGTCCTAATATGTGGCTCCCGATCACAAATTAAAACTCTCGGCTTAAACTTGTTGTTCGTATATTTACCCACCTTCCACATACTGCCCCCTGCTAAACATCAGCACAGGGGAAAATAACAACGATAGGAGTACCAAACAGGTCTTTTTCTCGTTGATCAGCATTTTCCTCGAGGTAGCACGTACTCAATACAAAAGATGCTCGTGCTACTCATGCTACTTTTGTCCCTAGCTCATTATCACACAAGTAAAGCAAAATCAGGCTCTTAGTCAGCAGCGATCATACCCAGCTCTTTGTTTTTACGGCTCAAGATTACGATCATAATTAAGGCAATACTTGACATAATAAGAGATATAAATTGGCTAGTAGAAAGTAAGTTTTCTACCACAAAACCTCTGGCTGTATCACCCCTAAGAGTTTCTGTTAATGAACGCATGATTGAATATAAAATAAAATAAACTAAAGTTAACTGTCCATGAGCTCTCTTAATAGGTATTATTAATAATAAAAGCATAAAAATCAGAATATTACCTAGCGATTCAAGCAGCTGCACCGGAAACAAGGGCAGGGTTGTTCCTAAGCGCTGCATTAGTGCCAGACTCTCACCGCTAGCCTGATGATAGAGCGCGCCATAAGCAATCGATCCTGGCGGATAGGCCAAAGCAAAAGGTGTATCCGCAATCACTGCGCCAGCTTGATCGACATGGTAGGAGGCATAACCATAACAACAGCCTCCCGCCACACAGCCAATCCGACCGATCGCATGACCAATCGCCAAACCAGGAGCACAATAATCAGCAAACTGCCAAGCATTAATGCCGCGCTTTTTACAAAAAATATAAAGAGCGACCGTAGAGCCAACCACACCACCCCAGAATACAAAGCCACCTTTCCATATAGCGAGCACAGTAGGTATTGGTATACCTAAGACCGGAATCTTGGTAAAAGGCTCAACCACAAAATAATAGTGAGATTCAACCATAATAAATAATACCCGTGCGCCCAACAAAGCGCCCACTAAAGCCCAGAAGCCATAGTCCCACACATCGTTGTAATATTTTTTACCCAGCAAGGCCTGGCGAGAAGCGACGAATAAGCCCACCATCAAAGCCGTAACATAGAGTGCCCCATAGGTATGAACTGGCAGGTTCAAAAAGGGAATGCGAAACAGTTCTGGTAACATATAAGCTCCTAATCTTAGCCGCCCCAGATTAGCGCTTTTTTGCCTAGCAGTATAGTTCGCACAGAATTTGGCTGAAACAGCTAAAATTGGCTACGCTAATTAAAGCCTAATAAAGGGAGTATTATGACAGTTCATCACAACCATGAATTAGTAATGACGAGGATTTTTGATGCACCACGTGAGCGTTTGTGGCAAGCCTGGAGTGAGCCTGAAAAACTCAAAAAATGGTGGGGACCCAAAGTTTTTAGCGCACCATCAAGCACCATTGATTTTAGGGTTGGCGGTAAGTATCTTCACTGCATGCGGGCCGCCGATGGCAAAGAATATTGGAGTACCGGCACCTATAAAGAAATCAAAAGCTTACAAAGAATTGTTGCCACTGACTCCTTTGCTGATCAACACGGCCATGTCGTACCAGCGAGCTACTACGGCATGGACAATTTCCCAACTGAGCTACAACTAAGCCTTGAGTTTAACAGCACCCCAGATGGTAAAACCCACATGACCCTCCGCCACCGTGGCCTCCCCAACAATGACATGATAAAACAATGCAAAACCGGTTGGAGTGAGTCTTTCGATAAGCTAGCTGCTTGTTTGAAATAATTAATCCAAGGTTTCAATATGCCTAAAAAAATCAGCATCGCCATTACACCAGGCTCAGAACGTGGTGTGGGACCTGAGCTGATGCTCCAAGCGCTCACTTACCAGCACCCATCAAGCCATGACTTTTTTTGGTGCGGTGATCAGGCCTCGCTTGAGCTGGCATCTGAGCGTTCAGGGTGTGAACTTAAATTTTTGAGCAATCATCAAGCACTCTTAAGTTCTGGCTTGCTAATAAGTTATGCACCCTTGATTGCTGGCGATGACTGTCTCAAGCGCCAAGCTGGTTTTTTGCATAAAAGCCTTGAGCTCGCTCTGGCAGGAGGAGTACAGGCGCTAGTTACCGGTCCGATCGAAAAAGAAGCTTTAGCTTTTTTAGGCAGGAATCTAGCCGGACAAACTGAGTATTTTGCCCAGCATCTGGGCATACCTGGCCAGATGGCGATCATGACTTTTATGGGTGGGCCTTTTATCATGAGTTTGGCCAGCACCCATGTGCCATTAAAACAAGTCTCTCAACAGATTAATACTAAAGATTTACTCAGTCATATAATAACACTCTCGCAACAGCTATCTTTGATCCTCAAAAAAGATCGTTCAGAGCTAAGCATTACTGTCTTAGGTCTCAACCCTCATGCTGGTGAACAGGGCTTAATTGGCCGCGAAGAAATCGAGATTATTAGCCCAGCAATCAAACAAGCTCAAGCTTTGGGCCTAACTATTGACGGACCTCTGCCCGCCGACGGCTATTTTGCCTACTGGCACCGCCAAAGCAAGCTTCCTGACGCTATCATCGCCCTCTATCATGACCAAGGTCTGATTGCCTATAAGCTCCTAAGCCAAGGCCGAGCGGTTAATGTGACACTCGGACTTAGTGTACCCCGTACCAGCCCTGCCCACGGTACAGCAGCACACTTAATAGGCAGCGGGCAGGCCTGCGTTAAATCGAGCTTAATGGCAATCGAGCAAGCAATTAGGCTTGCCTAAGCAATAAAAACTTAGCTCAGCAGGCCAAATCAGAAAATTTCGACCAAAACATTAGCTTTTATGGTATTGACCATAAAATTATGGCTGATATTATAAGTAATTGTTATATAACTAAATAAATTAAATTTATCAGAGATTTATCATGAAAAAAGCAAATATTTTATCTGTATTATTGTATGGTGTTATTATTTTCACCCTTTCATGCGTTCCTAATAATGCAGGTTCTGCATCTGATAAATCTAGCACTAAGCCTGGTGATCCTGGTTCTGGTACCACTACTGGGCCTGGCTCTTCTACTAGCCCCCTAGGCTTAAAGCAAAAACCAGCATTAATGCCTAAGGATATCTATGATGATATCTGCAATATTGATGGTCTCGCCAATCACATCGCTGATAAAAATGCTGCTATCGATGCCATTGATACTGCCATCAAACTGGGAGCCGTGGCACAAAGAGATCTTGACATCAGCGCAGCCCTAGCCGGTAAGACCCATTTTGCCGGCCTAGATGCTATTATTATTGGCATGCTACCGGCTATTGGTGGTGGCGGACCCGTGATTGATGCTACCTATTTCGCTACCTTACTATCAGGGTTAAGCGATGCTAATGCCAAAGCAAAACTTGAGGCTGATTTATTGCTCTCCCCCACCAACTTAAATACAATAACTCAAGCAATAACCAGCCAATTTCATAATAAAAACTGGCTTGATACCCTGCGGGTCATGCTCAAGAATGGAGCTATCTTTGATTACCGCGAACCTCTGTTTGCCGACTACCTTGACGCCATGAAAGCCCCCAGCCTCTGGGCCAGCATGGAATGCGTGGGACTTTCATGCTACTGCTCCATTAATTGATACCACTAATAAATGGACGCTTGCGCCTGAAGTAAAAGCCTATGTAGAAGGTATTAACTGGGGCAATTTTATTAATAAGAATGACAATACTCTAGTTAAGCATAATTGGCAATCAGCCAATACGATAAAGGTGCTAGAAAATACAGCTGGCCTACCTAAATTAGAAAACGCAGTTTTTAAATATTTGGCTAACTTAGATAACAGAGCAAAAAGCTTAAATGATGCTAGAGATACATCTGCAGGCATGGGTTTTTCTCGTATAACAGTGCCAAAATTTGCCTTAGAAAAAAACCCTATAACTAATATGTATTACCTGTTTGAAGAACGCCTAGATATGGATGCTAATTGGTACTTTCAGCATGATCTTTACGCGTATTTATACGAAAAAGCCAAGACTGATAATAATCTGAAGACCGCTCTTACAAAGGCCTTAGAAGAGTTAACCACCTTCGTGTGTCAATCTAGCTTCAACGACGTTAAGTTTGATAACAACCCGATCAGCAAGTATGGCACCATCGCCCTCATCGATCCAGAAAGGGCAGGGCCTGGAAATGGCCCTGCAATACTATTGGAAGAAACTAAAGAATTTTACACGCCTGGAGATTATAAAAATACCATCAAAGCAGTAATCACCACCTTTCAAGGCGGTGGTGTTGGTCAGTGCAAAAGTGCAGCTTATAATTTACCAACAGAAGCAGATCTTAATAAGGCAAAAACTAAGGCAGATGCCCACCAAACGATGATGGAAAAAGTAGCTCAGTGCCGTATTAAAAAAGGTGTCATTGATTTTGATGAACCAATTGATAAATCTAATCTTGTGACCGATTTCCCGAATCTAGCTACCAGAGCTATCGCTGAAGAAATAATAGATAAAATCAACCAATTGTCAGCGGCAAAAACTAGTAAATATGAAAAAAGATCAATTAAGCTGGGTAATTATGCTAATTGGATGAGTGCAGCAGACAAAGCAACACACAAACCTGTATTTTTTGAGTTAATAGATAAAGGTTATCTTTGTGATTTTGCAAATGGAAACTGGGGAAAAGCTACTTCAGCAGGACCAGCAAATCAATTTGATGAAAGTCACATTGGAGATATTTATTTCTAGAGACAATCACTTCAAGGTTTTGAGCTGCTGGTCAACTTTAGTTTTGATAATTTTATCGACTGTGGTGCGCAATAAGCATCTGAGTAGGGGCACACAGGCATAAGCGCGCGGGATAAAAAGCTGACTTTGTTTTTTGATGGTGGCAGCAATGATTTGCTCAGCGCACTGATCAGCGCTAACAACCTTGCGATTGTGTCTGCTTTTAACCACAATCGCACCCTCACCGCTGCTGGTCAAAGCTTGGGCTCTAAGCTCAGTGCCACCAATCCAGCCGGGCAAGGCTAATAAAAAGTTAACTTCGGGCTCTTCCATGCGTAGCGTGTCGATAAAACCGTTTACCGCATATTTAGAGGCCACATAGCCAGTATGATAGGGCACTGGGATAACACCCTGAACTGAAGAAATCGCCACTAAAGAGCCCTGGGCTTTACGCAGGTGGGGCAAGGCATAAAAAGCGCTGTAAACTACACCCATGTAGTTAAGCTGCATAAGGTCTTTAAGCTGATCTGGATCAGCCAGGTCACTAAAACGGGTCCACATACCTTGGCCAGCATTGGCAATCAGACAGTCTAGGCGACCAAAATGAGCCACACTGTTGGCAATAAGTTCTTCAACTGATTTTTTGTCGCTGACATCGGCTTTGATTGCTAAAATCTTGATATCGGGGAATTGGCTCTGTAAAGACTTTTCTACTTCAGTAAGCCGTTCTAATCGCCGAGCAGCTAAGGTCAGATTAGCACCTTTACGAGCAGCAGCAACAGCGAGAGCAGCACCTAAGCCTGCAGAAGCACCCGTGATTAAAACATGATGACCACGCATAGCTTAGACCAAGGTCGAAAGCGCTCTTACACGGCGCTCTAGTTCAAGGGTGGCTTCTCGATAAGCGATAAATATCGCTTTGCGATCGTCTTTTTCGTCATAGGATAAATAATCAGAGACTTTCAAAGACTGGCCAAAGATAGCAGCCAGCTTTTTAGGCTGTAAAAAATAAGAGCCTTTTTTGAGTGAATCACGTGAGCCCTTAACGTAAGCTGGCACCATGGGAAGATCTAAGTCATGAGCTAACATGGCCCCACCTTCTTTGAACTTAGCGATGTCACCAGTATTTGAGCGCGTACCCTCAGGGTAAATAATCAAGGCTAAACCACCGCTGTCTAAAAAAGATTGACAGGCAACAATACTATCTTTGATCGCTTTAGCCCCAGTGCCGCGGGCAATCGGCACTAAGTTCATCATGTAGTGTAAATAAAAACGATGAGACTGATCAAAAAAGTAATCCTTGGCTGCAATTAAACCCACCCGCTGAAAGGGCAAACCAGCTCCGGCCATCAAAATAACGCTATCTAAGTGGCTTTGGTGATTGGAACAAATTAAATAGGGCGTATTCGGTAAGTTTTCTTGTCCGTAAGACGAGAGTGGGCAATAGACTTTTAACAGGATTTTAGAAAACATCTCAAAAGATTTAGCCCACGCACTATGCTGCGCAGGCCAGGCATCACCATAAGTTTCAGCCGCCATGCTAACTCCTAAGCATTAGAGCACACCAATCGTCTAGCCGATCTTCTCTTACTAATGTCAATCCACAGTTTTGATAAGCCTTAATTACTTCACCAGCCTGCCCAAGCAAAATCCCACTTAAAATTATTTGGCCACCAGGCACAAGGGCGCTGGCTAAATTAGCTGACATTTCAATTAAAACCGGTGCCAAAATATTAGCTACCACTAAATCATAGCAGCGAGGCTCATAGCAATATTGTTCACCAACAATCAAAAAATCGATTACTACCTGATTTTTCTGAGCATTTTTTTGGGCAGTGATGAGTGCGTCATGGTCGATTTCAGTAGCAAGCACGCTATCAACAGACAATTTTTTGAGCAAAATCGCCAAAATTCCCGAGCCAGTACCAACATCTAATGCCCTCATACCAGCAGGTTTAAGCTCTGCAATATTTTTTAGGCATAGTTTGGTAGTTTGGTGCTGACCAGTGCCAAAGGCATTTTCTGGATCCATTTCTATGAATAAAGGACCACGTGGATTTTTGCTAAACTCAGCGATCTCAAAAGATGGCACGATATAAATATTGGGCTCAACCATAAAAGTCGTGCACGATTTGACAAAGCTAGCCTGCCAATCTTCTTCAACCAACGATGACCAAATAAGAGCAGGTACAAATAAATCGCAGTTTTTAAAAAAAAGTGCAAAATAGGCTTCTAGCTCTGCACTTGATTGTTCAGGCTCAAAATAAGCCAACACCCGTATGCAATCTGGTTGATACTTAGCTTGACCATCTGGCCCTAAACCATCATCAACCTCGATACCAACCGCCCCGGCCTCTAAAAATGCACACTGGGCCAACTCGAGCGTAGCCCCAGTAGCCCAACATTCAGCACTAATCCAGGTCTTAGGCAATCGCGACACTAGGCAATTTTTCCTGACAAAATAAAGGCCATAATCAAGCCAAACAATACCAGCGACTCGATCAAAGCCATACCTAATATCATCGGCACGAAAATTTTACCTGAGGCTCCGGGATTACGGGCAATTCCTTCAAGGGCGGCAGCAGCAGCTCGACCTTGACCAAGAGCCCCACCCAAAGCAGGTAAGGCCACCGCTAAAGCAGCGGCAATGGCATAGCCGGCATAATGACTATTTGGATTATACCCGCCACCCTCAGCCAAAGCCGAGCCGGCCATAAAAAACACTGGAGCAACTGACAAAATTATTTTAACAACGCGATCCATGAAAACTCTCCCCATTAATGGCTTTCCTCTTGGGTGTGTAGCGATATGTACACACATGTCAAGAGACAAAAAACAACGGTCTGAATAATACACACCAGCAAACCCAAGAGATAAAATGGCAAGGGCAATAAAAATGGCAAAATACCGGCGAAAGCAAATAAAACTTTATGATCGCCGATCATATTACCAGCCAAACGAATGCCTAAACTTAAGGGCCTAACTAATAAACCCACCAGCTCGACCGGAAATAATAAAGGCGATAAAAACCATCCCCACCAAGCACCTAAGGGGTTAGCTAGATGTAAAATATGACCCAAGCCATGCACTCTTAAACCATGAAAATTAAAATAGGCAAAAACTACTAAACCACAGCCAATGGTCGTATTAAGGTTATCGGTCGGCGGTACAAAGCCGGGTACTAAGCCAAGCAAGTTAGAGCATAAAATAAACAAAGCCGAAGTACCGATGAGGGGCACATAACGCTTATAATCATGGCCGATAATGTCACGCATCAGCGAAATAACCACCGTCATTAGCACTTCAATGAGATTAACTAAAGTAATATGCGGCGATGGAATGAGCGCTTTTTCTAAATTTTTTAGACGCACCCGAGCTATCAACGACATGGCTACTAAAATTATCAACACTAACAAAGCAGCAAAAACATGGTGCATAGTTTCAAAAATACGTTCTTTAGGAAACAATCCGCTACGAAACACTACGGTTTCGGCAAAATTATCCTGAAAAAACGCCATTAACTGCGAATACCACGGCAAAAAATGATACCAAGACGAATGATGATCCATACTGCCCTTCTAAGCTTAAAATCTACCTAAAGCCTTTGACCCTAATAGCAGCACAGGTCAAGCGGGCTTGTCTAGCGTAATCATGGCACCAATCATCAGCGGAGTGCTAAGACCTAAGGCAAAACCTAAGAGCAAATCTGGTTGATAGAGGGCTATCACTAAGGCTGCCGCGCACATGCTCAAAAACAAAATAATCGGCCATAATAATACCCATCGACTGCCCTTGTTAATTACTAAAACCAAAAAAGCATAGGCCAGCGCAAACATATTAAGACTAGCCAAAACCGAGCCCACCACTGCACCTAACAAGGGTTTTAACAGCCATAAAAGCCCCCACCACCAGGCAAGCATAGTCGCAGTAAGCAGCAAACCCACCATCACTAGGCTGGTGCGAATACTGATACGCCGGTAATTGTTCAAGTCTTTCAGGGATTGTTCATTCATCATCATGCGAGTCTTTTTTTTCAAGATAGGATTTAGCAAAGACCGATAAACGCTTAACCGCAGCGATCGAACCAACTAAAACACCAAAGAGCAAGCCCCAGGGCGAACTCCTAAAATAATCATCAAAAAAATAGCCGCCCAAAGCACCGACAACAATGCTCAAACCAAACTCCAAACCCACCGCGCTGGTTCTGATATAGGTGCGATAGGCCTTAGCTTGGTTGACCTGCCAGTCTTTGAGCTTTCTAAGCATTGACTACAAAGCCTCAGCACCACCGATGATTTCCATGAGTTCTTTAGTAATCGCCGCCTGACGGGCTCGGTTATATTGAAGGCTCAGTTTATCGGTCATTTCTTTGGCGTTTCTAGTCGCGTTATCCATTGCCGTCATCCTAGCACCTTGCTCTGAAGCAAAAGACTCAAGAAAAGACTGAAATAAACGACTGGCAAAGTGTTTAGGCACCAATGATTCAAGTAACTGAGCCTGATTGGGTTCATAGAGATAATCGATCGGTGTATTGCCATCGCTAATCAGCTCTCTTTGCACTGGCAATAACTGCTCGATGACTACTTCTTGAGTGATGGCTGATTTAAATTCGTTATAAATCAAAAATACCGCATCAACTTCATGCGCTAAAAAGCGCGCGCAGAGCTCTTCGGCTATCGTATTAGCCATGTCAAGATCAAAGATTTTTCCTGATGGTTGATAGTGCTTGCGGATAGCTAAACCCGAACGAGACAAGCCCTCAAAGCCCTTTCTACCAATGGTCGATACTGAAATATGAGCGTATTGGTCTTCATGATCAAGCAAGAAACGCTGAGTCATACGTACTATCGAGCTATTAAGCGCTCCACATAGGCCTCGATCAGAGCTAAGCGCCAATACTTCGACATGTTTTTTCACCGGCCGATCAAAAAGCAAAGGATGGGCTTCAGCGTTAGCGTTTTCAATGCGCTGAGCTAAAGCCGACATGAGAGCCCAAAGCTTTTTGCTATAAGGCCGAGGCTTAGTAACCGCCTCTTGGGCACGCCGAAGCTTACTAGCAGCCACCATCTTCATGGCTCGAGTAATCTTCTCAGTATTTTTAACGCTTTTTATGCGATTTTTCGTCTCTCTGAGCGATGCCATATCGTAATTCCATCCTATTAATCAATCGAATCAGCGCTCGACAACTTAGCTTCAAATGATTGGTCAAAAGCCAGCAAAGCCGCATCAATACGCTTACGCAAAGCATCGTCGATTTTGTTTTTTGGTTTGTCTCGAATATCTCGCAAAATATCGCCGTACTTGCTTCGCATAAATATCAATAGCTCAGCGGAATAGCGCTTAACCTCAGAAGAATGATATTTTCTTAACCAAGTATTTTTAGAAGCATCACGAGCTTGGGTGGCGGCATAGATTTGGACAATTTGCTCTTCAACCGGCATCGGTTCATATTGCTCCTGTTTGAGAAGCTCAAACAAGCGCTTGCCCCTCGCCAATTGATCTAGAGTTACTTTATCTAAATCTGAACCAAACTGAGCAAAGGCGGCCAAGGCTCGATACTGAGCCAAGTCAAGGCGCATAGTGCCAGCCAACTGACGCATACTGGCAATCTGAGCAGCGCCTCCCACACGAGAGACTGACAAACCCACGTTTACCGCCGGACGCTGACCAGAGAAAAACAGCTCAGTTTCTAAGAAAATCTGACCGTCAGTAATAGAAATCACGTTAGTAGGAATATAAGCCGACACGTCACCGGCTTGGGTCTCAACAATCGGCAAAGCTGTCAAACTGCCCCCACCCTTCTTAATACCTGGATAGGCCTTTAGTTCATCGTGATTGCTCGTAATTTTAGCCGCGCGCTCAAGCAAGCGAGAGTGTAAATAAAATACGTCACCGGGAAAAGCCTCCCGGCCCGGTGGGCGTCGCAATAAAAGTGACAACTGACGATAGGCCACCGCCTGCTTTGATAAATCGTCATAAACAATCAACGCATGCTCGCCAATATCACGCCAATATTCAGCAATCGCACAGCCAGTGTAAGGCGCTAAAAACTGCAAAGCGGCCGGGTCTGAGGCCGTTGCTGAAACAATCACCGTGTAATCAAGAGCCTGCGATCGGCGCAAACGCTCCATTACCTGCGCCACAGTCGATTGTTTCTGCCCAATCGCCACATAAACGCATTTTACACCGGTATGACGCTGATTAATAATGGTATCAATCGCAATGGCAGTCTTACCTGTTTGGCGATCGCCGATAATTAACTCGCGTTGACCTCGGCCAATCGGGATCATGGCATCAATCGCTTTAATACCAGTCTGCATCGGTTCAGTAACTGGCTCCCGCGCAATAATACCAGGGGCTTTAGTTTCAATACGACGCGTCTCAGTTGACTTAATGGGGCCCAGATCATCAATCGGCTCACCTAAACCATTGACCACCCGGCCGAGCATGCCATTGCCCACCGCCACGTCAGCAATACGACCAGTACGCCGTACACTATCGCCTTCTTTAATGCCTGAGTCCGAGCCCATGACCGCAATACCAACACTATCTTGATCAAGATTAAGAATCAGACCTTTCACGCCATTATTAAACTCAACCAGCTCTCCGGCCTGGGCATGGTCAAGTCCATATACGCGTGCCACACCATCACCAACGGTTAACACCGAACCAGTCTCTACTGCTTTGGTTTTGTTATCAAAATCACGAATCTCGTCTCTAATAATTTGCGATATTTCTTCGGCTCTCAGTTTCATAATCAAACCACCTAAAATGCTAATTGCTCAAATGCTGTAATCCATGTTTAATCTTGGCCAATTTGGCCTTAAGGCTGCCATCAAATACTCGACCAGCCACTTCTACCCGAATGCCACCTAATAAAGACTCATCGATCACCGATTCAGTCAATACTTGGCTTTCGCGGCCAAACTTAAGGATTTCACTAATTTCATGTACACTGGCAGGGGCAAGCGGGTAGGCGCTCATTATTTTCACCCTCAAACGATCTTGCTCACTATCCATCAGTCCCACCAAGGCATGATTGATCAGCGGCAACAGCCCAATACGGCACTTATCGATTAAAAGCAGTAAAAAATGGTGTAAGACTTCACTAAATTCAGATTTTTGGGCAATTCGGTTAACCACGGCTTTACGATCGAGCGGAGAAAAAGCCGGATCCTCAAACAAACGTGCCAGCTCACCTGAAGTGTTACTCATCATATCCACTAAGCCAGACAGTTGCTCTTCTACTGCCGTATAATGCTCTTTTTTAAGCGAAACAAACAAAGCTCGAGCGTAGCGGCGCGCTATTACTTGTTGATAAATCATGATGATAGATCCTCAGACTGAGTTTTAAGATCAGCGATCAAACTGGCGCTTAAGCTCGCATCCATCTGGCTACGATCTTTGCCTAGCAAACTAAGCTCAGCACTTTTCAAAGCCATCGCGATTACTTCATCAGCCAGCCGATGCTTGGTCCGTTCAAAATTAGACCTAATCGTATCGTCAGTATCACGCATTATGCGTGCTTCAAGCTCGCTTATATAACGCTCTTTTTCTTTTTTCTCAGCCTCAGCTTGCTCCATAAAAGCACTTTTGAGCTTAATGATTTCGCCATCAAGAGTTTTAAGTTTTTCCTCATAGAGCTTGAGCTTATGCTCGCTGTCGAGCTTGGCTTTAGCCCCTTCTTCAATCGCTCGCCTAATATCGTTAGATCTAGTCTCTAAATAGAGGGACAGAGGTTTTTTAATTGCTCTGACCAAAGCATAGACAAAAATCATAAAGCTTATGCTTAACCAACCTAAAGCAGGGGCGTCTTTATAGGCTGGGCCTAAATGCCACCAATTAATCGCATGACCGGTGTCGCTGGCATAAAGATAGCCAGACTCTAGCAGGAACATCATAAAAAACTGTGTATATCTCAGAAACATGTCGGTCCCTTTAAGCTCTATGCACCATCAGCGCCTTGATAATTTCTTCAGCGATACCAGTACTGGCTGACTCTAGCTGTGGCCTGATGCTTAAGGCTTGGCTTTTAATATCAGCTTCAGCAGCATCAAGTTTGGCGCGAGCCAGCTTACGAACACGATCAAGTCGGTCGCGTTGCTCACTATCTGCCTGCTGCTTGAGCTCTGTCAGCAAATGACGCGCAGAAGCTCTCGCTCTTTCATACTCCACATCAAATTGACGAGCCTTTTCTTCGGCCAATACGCCGAGCTCAGCTGCATCACGCTTAGCACCACCAATACGGTGCTCTCGCTCATCAAACAACCGTAGAATTGGGGTGAATAAGCAGCGCGAAAGCCATAAAAGCAGGGTCATAAAGATAAAAATTTGCACAAATATCGTTGCATTTACTTCCATAGAGCGTCCTTGCCTGCCAAACTCCCAGTGCGGCTGTAGCGATATTGCCTAGCAGTGTCAAGGCAATGTCTAGAATACCCCCCTTTGCCAAACAAGCCCCGCTTGGGCATAAGCCCCTAAGATTAAGGGGGGCCTATGGCTGATAGTACTCGTAATAAATTCCACGGCATTCACACAGCGATCGTAACTCCTTTCAATCTCGATGGCAGTCTTGACCTTGGTGCCCTCACGGAAATTCTTGCTCAGCAAAAGATGGATGGCATTAATGGCTTGGTTATGGCCGGCACTACTGGCGAAGCACCATGCTTAAGCCTTGAAGAACGTATCTTGATCGTAAAATGTGCCAAACAAGTAGCAGGTTCTGCCCTGACCGTGATGGCGGGTGCTGGATCTAACTGTACCAAAACTGCTATCGCTTACCAAAAAGCCATGGAAGAGGCCGGTGCTGATGCAAGCTTGCAAGTAGTGCCCTATTATAACAAGCCAAGCCAAGATGGTTTACGCGCCCACTTTGAAGCAATTGCCCAACAAGCATCAGTGCCGATTTTTTTGTATAATGCCGCCGGTAGAACTGGCATTGATCTTGGGGCCAGCACCGTAGCTCAAATTGCCCAAGATAATGAGCTGGTAGTCGGCATCAAAGATGCTAACTCCAATATGGAGCGTTTAATTAATTTGATCGGACTAAGCCTTAAAGCCCGCCCAGATTTTATCGTGCTGGCTGGTGAAGACTCAGCTTTATTGCCATTTTTAGCGGTAGGTGCTCACGGTATTATTTCGGTGAGCTCCCATGTGGCAGCTCATGAAATGAGAGCCCTCTATGAGGCCTTTATGAGGGGTGACCTGGTCTATGCCCAAAAAATCGCCGAACGCTTAAATGGTTTATATCAACTGATGTTTAGCCACTCGAACCCGATTCCGATTAAAACCCTACTTGCTGCCATGGGCATGATGACCAAGACCTTGCGTTTGCCGCTTACGCCCATGAATAATCACGATGAAGTGCTGTTTCTACAAGAATGCCGAAAATTTAGTTTTATTAAGAGCTTTAAGCAACGCGGATTTTTATCATGATCAAGCTGGTGATCGCCGGTGCCCTAGGCCGTATGGGGCAAGCTTTAATTAAAGCAGCCTCTCAAACTAATTTTAAAATAATCGGCGGCCTCATCAGCTCTCGACCTCATCAAATCATCCCTCCCACATGGGACTTCCCAGTTATGACTAAGATCGACGATTTGGCAAGCCTGGTAGAGCCGGGCTCTGTCATCATCGATTTTTCTCATTACTCACAAACCGCCTCACATTTAAGCTTTGCCCAAACACATAAGTGCAAACTCCTAATTGGCAGCACCGGCCACCCAGACGAAAATCTGGTTTTAATCAAACAGCATGCCCGGCATAGCGCCCTACTGTTAGCCTCTAACACGTCCATTATGGCTAACTTATTAATCAAGTTGAGTGAAATCAGCGCGCAAGCATTGCCAGCGTGCCAAATACATATTGTTGAGATGCACCATCAGTATAAACAAGACGCACCGAGCGGTACCGCGCGAGCTCTCCAACAGGCAGTTGGCCGACCTTGTGAGGTCTCTTCCCTGCGCTTAGGTGATATTGCAGGCGAGCACAGCGTGTATTTGGTTAATAACCATGAGCGTCTAGAGCTCATCCACCGGGTGCATGACCGCATTATTTTTGCCCAAGGGGCCTTATTTGCAGCCAATTTCCTATCTCAACAGGGCCCGGGATTGTATGACATGGCTGATGTGATAAATCTTAATTTGACAATAAAAAATCGAGGTTAACAGTGATTAATTGGCGTTCACTAATAGACGAAGAACAAAAGCTTAAAGATCAGGCATTTATTGTACCAGATGATGATTGGCGTAAAGAAGCTGCCTATAGTCTTTGTGAGCTTTATTATTCACAATATAGAGCACAGCGCAGTTATTCGACCAATCAACGGATAGATTTACGACCTGGCTCAGATTTTCACATCTTCATGCGCACCCACATGCAGCCCCTAGAGCAATACGAAGTCTGGGAAGCCCTCTTTCCTAACTCTTGCTCCGCTAATACTGCAGTGGCCATTGACGAAGCCCTCCATCTTTTGGCCGACACCAAACTAGTTGATCGCGTCTATTCTGGCGATATCGTCACCGTGCAAAAGATCGTTGAGAATATTAAGAAGAAACGCGCCAAGTACTTAGACGTGCTTTAGTTATCTGTCTAAAAAATCAAGACTCAGCTATCAAAGAAACCTGATAATCTCCAAACACTTGCAATAACTATAATAGTTGATATAGTTGCTATAGGGAGTTTTTATGAAACAAACCATTTCTACTATGGATATGAGGCAACATCTGGGCAATATCTTGAATCGTGTTGATCTAAGACATGACCAGTTCGTCATTGAGCGTAAAGGCAAACCACTGGCTGCTCTCATTCCTATTATATTGTGGGAACAAATCCAAGCATCAGCCAAGACATACGCGCTGGAATTTCTTCGTAGCAGGCCATCTGATCTTTCTGATAAGGAGGCCATGGAACTTGCGACCAAAGCGAAAAAGGGCGTTCGAAGGAAATCGTGAAGCCAGTCATTGTCATTGATGCCAATATAATCTTGAGTGCCGCAATAAGCACAAAAGGTTTACCAAATCATTTAGTGGATATATTCTTTAGCCAGAGCAGCTTTGAAGTTGTCGTATCCCCAGCCATAGTTGCTGAATGGTACCAGTGTGTATTAAGAAAGAGCATTCAAAAGGCCGCACGTGCATCCGAAGCTCAGCTTCAGGGTTTCATCGCAAGTGTCGTTGTTCGTTCGACAATGGTAGATGACAGCACAATTGCTCAAGGTCTCTGTCGAGATCATAAAGATGATATGTATATTTCGGCTGCATTAGATGGCGGTGCATCTTTTATCGTAAGCGGTGATAACGACCTTTTAGATCTTGTAGCAATTGAGAACATTTCAGTAGTAACGCCACGACAGTTTTACAATTGGCTACAAAGTTTGACATCATCTCCGGCATCAACTTAGGTATGCATGAATAGATACGAATTAATTATCTGAAAAAAATTTACACAAGATAAAATCGGCATCAAAAGTAGTACGGGAATCAATCACCTTCATGTCTTGCAAAAAACTATCCAGGCGGAGGGCTAGGTGATTGCCTAAGACTACGATTAGTTTATCAGGTCCTTGAGCGGAAAATAAACTCAATAAAACATCTACCACTGGCCCATCAGAATATATATCGTTTACTTTTTTAATCTTCATCAAATAACGATTAACTAAATCTAGGTTAATAGTATCAGAGCTTTCAGTGATAGTATTATTCAAATCTTCAACGCTGATATCTTGATTAAGTTGCAGCGAAGCAAAGCTCGCGAAATTTTCAATATTGTCTTTTTCAATTTGTCTTAACTCGGCAAATCTTTGTTGAAGCTTGTCAATAACAGCCTGACTAGTCTTTGGGTCAGGTTGAAAGCTCATGAGTTTATTTTTTAGCAGGGGTGAAAAGCTCAGTAGCGACTTAATGCTATAGCGAGCACCGTGTTTTTTTAGCCACGTTTGGTCATGGGTGAGGGCCAAAAAATGCTCACGGCGAGGGTCATTACTACGAACGATTAGATTACTTGGCCATTCCCCGGGCAAAATCGCCAAGGCCGAGCTTAAATCACCGGCTAACAGGGTGGAAAGTTTTTCTGGCCGTTTAAAAGCCATCACACTAAATCGATCCACCCCCGGCACAGGAGGAACAAACGAAAAATAACTATCTCGGTCTAATGAGTCGCTCGATTTTTCCAACACACCTAAGTACTGACTAAGTCTTGTTCCTACATCATATACCGCTCCATCTTCATAACTAAAATCAAAAATAAGCTCAGGCTGTTTTAAGGCTAAATTCTGCACACCTTTGGCCAGAATCACTGCATTGACTTGGTTCCACTCACGAGTGTAGCCTTTATAGGCATCAAACATTAAGGTCAGCTCGCGACCATTGCTTAAGGTCAATACGCGAACGCTATCAATATAAGACCAAGCCTGGTTAGCCAATAAAAACATCGCTAGGATCAAAAATTTTTTCATGTCTGTTCTTTCGATCCTAGCCCATAAACGTTGCTCTTAAATTTTTAGCAAAACTCACATCGCCCTGCGATAAGCGCCGCCGACCTTGAAGAAAGTATCGCTGATCTCGCCTATCGTTGAGAACTGAGCGGCATGCATAAGCTGCTCAAAGGTATTTTCACGCCTTAAGGCAGCACTTGCCAGTGAATCAAGCGACTGGGCTCTTTCTTTAACAAAGCGTCGCTTTAACTCAGCTACTTGCTCTACCTGCATATTCTTTTCAGCGGTAGTAGAACGCATCAGCTCAGGAGTCTTGACCGACTCTTGGTGTTGATTGAGAAAACTATTAACCCCAATAATCTTAAGCTCGCCCGAGAGCTTTTTTTGCTCATAATATAAGCTCTCTTCTTGAATCATACTGCGCTGATACATGCTTTCCATAGCCCCAAAGACCCCGCCCCGCTCATCAAGGCTTGCAAAAACTTGCAAAACCGCTTCTTCAACTTTATTAGTCAAGTCTTCAATAAAATAAGAGCCCTGCCAAGGATTTTGGTTTTTGCTCAACCCCAGCTCATGGTTAATAATCATTTGAATGGCTACTGCTCTTCTTACTGACTCCTCAGTCGGCGTAGTAACCGCCTCATCGTAGGCATTAGTATGAAGAGAGTTACAGTTATCAGCGATGGCATAGAGGGCTTGCAGCGTAGTACGAATATCATTGAAAGCCATTTCTTGGGCATGAAGCGACCGCCCGGAGGTTTGGATGTGATACTTAAGCATTTGGCTGCGCGCACTGGCTCCATAGATTTTTTTCAGCGCCAAGGCCCAGATTCTGCGGGCTACTCGACCAATCACCGCATATTCAGCATCTAGGCCGTTGGAGAAAAAGAAACTAAAGCTCTTAGCAAAATCATCAACCTTCATGCCACGAGCTAGATAATACTCAAGCAAGCTAAAACCATTAGCCAGCGTAAAAGCCAGCTGCGTGATAGGATTAGCCCCTGCTTCAGCAATATGATAACCGCTAATACTCACGCTATAAAAATTATTAATATTATGCTTAATAAAATATTCCTGTATATCACCCATTATGCGTAAAGAAAAATCGGTGGAAAATATGCAAGTATTTTGTGCTTGATCTTCTTTTAAAATATCTGCTTGAACAGTCCCTCTTACCTGAGAAAACACATGTTTTTTAATGTTATGATAAAACTGGTTTTCAACTATCAAACTAGACGGTATACCTAAGAAAGCTAATCCTATAGAATTATGGCCATCCGGTAATGATTCAGCACGATATTTAGGTTGTGTTAAGTTATTTTCGACAAAATAGTTATTAATTTTTTTATGAGTAGCTGGCCAGTGGCCATTCTTTTTAAGCTCTTTTTCCACCTCAAAATCAATGGCCGCATTAAGAAAAAAGGCCAGCATGCTTGGTGCCGGGCCATTGATGGTCATTGATACTGAAGTAGTCGGTGCAGTTAGATCAAAGCCAGAATATAATCTTTTGGCATCATCAAGCGAACAGACTGACACACCGGCATTGCCGATTTTGCCGTAAATATCTGGTCTTAAGTCGGGATTGGCGCCATATAAAGTCACTGAATCAAAAGCGGTTGAAAGCCTGGTGGCCTCATGATTTTGGCTTAGATAATGAAAGCGTTTATTGGTTCGTTCAGGTGAGCCCTCGCCTGCAAACATACGGGTTGGATCTTCGCTCTCGCGCTTAAAGAGAAATACGCCGGCGGTATAGGGGAAATAACCGGGCAAGTTTTCTAAGCCGACAAAATGGGCGGCCTGACTTAATTTTTTAAAGTTGGGCACGCTTACTTTAGGAATAGCTAGATGGGACAGCGAAGTGCTAAAATTGTCTATTTTGATAGTTTTATCTCGTACCATATAAGATTGCTCAGCTTGCTGATAGCTTGATTGGCATGAAAAAAACTGGTCTATTGATAACTTAAGATCAGGATCTATTTGTGGCTCTAATTTTTTAAACTCTTGGTCTAAGCCGAGGTCTTTAAGTACTTCGATTTTATCTAATATTTTAGCTTGCGACTCAATAAAAGCATGATGCTCACGCACAGTATCAGCCACCTGAGATAAATAACGCGAGCGTTTTTTAGGAATAAGCGGGAAACAAGCTGGCTCGCCTTCTTGCTCGGGTTGAAAATCCCAGCAAGCTTTTTCTGGTGACACTTTTTTCACCAAAGCGATAAAATGATTAAATAGCTTATTAGTACCTAAATCACCGACTATATGGGCACTGGTGCCAAAAACTGGCATCGTTTCTAAGGCTTGATTAAAAAGCTGATGATTACGGGCCCAGGTTTTTCTTACATCACGTATGGCATCAAGAGCTCCGGCTTTATCAAACTTATTAATCACCACCATATCTGCAAAATCAAGCATGCCAATTTTTTCTAGCTGTGATGGCGCCCCGTATTCCGGCGTCATCACATAAATCGATCCATCACATAAATCTTTGACACTGGTATCACTTTGGCCAATACCAGCGGTTTCTAAGAGTACTAAGTCAAAACTTAAGCTCGATAGATAGTCTAAAACCTCACGGGCGGTCTCAGATATGCTCTGGTTAGCATTTCTCGTTGCCATTGAGCGCACAAATACCTGAGGATTATCTGCCATATTCATACGAATACGATCACCCAATAAAGCGCCACCGGATTTGATCTTAGTGGGATCAATGCTTAGAACAGCGATAGTTTTATGGGGAAAATTACGATGATAGCGCAAAATTAACTCGTCGATCAGTGAGCTTTTACCGGCACCACCGGTACCGGTAATGCCAATCACCGGTGCTGTGCGCCTTGATGCTAGCTTAAGCTCTTCGAGTTCTATTCGTGAGATAGTATTGGCAATTTGATAAATACCTGAGCTTTGAGTATCTGGCAAATCATAATCACAGGCGCTAAGCATGAACTGAATCATGCCGACTAGGCCCATCTTGATGGCATCATCAGGCGAAAAAATCTTAGTTACACCCATTTTTTCTAAGATCTTGATTTCATGAGGTGTAATTACTCCCCCCCCACCACCAAAAATTTTAATATGAGGAGCACCGTATTCTTTTAAGAGATCAAGCAGGTAGCCAAAATACTCAATATGCCCGCCTTGGTAACTCGAGATGGCAATGCCGTGCACATCCTCTTCCACCGCCGCTTTTACTACTGCTCGAGCAGATACGTTATGGCCTAAATGAATAACCTCAGCCCCCTCAGCCTGTAAAATCCGCCGCATGATATGAATAGCTGCATCGTGACCATCAAAAAGTGCCGCGGCAGTGACAAAGCGAATAGGGTGGGTGAGTTTCATGGCATAACCTCGAGATAAGCTCGAGATTATAGGCTAGCACAACTTAGAGCAAGCAAAAATTCAGCATTGCCCTTGGTGCCTAAAATCGGACTTGGGGCCACACCGCGAATAGTAAGACCGAGATTTTTTGCGAGCGCAATAATTTTATCCACCGCTTGTTGACGGGCCTCAGGATCACGGACAATGCCACCAGGACCAAGCAAATCAGCTCGCACCTCAAACTGAGGTTTGATTAGAGCATAAATATAAGCTTCAGGGGCCAAAAGTTCGACCACTTTAGGTAAAACGCGGGTGAGCGAAATAAAGCTCACATCGATCACAGCAATACTGGGCCTTTCTGACAATAGCGCTTGATCAAGCTCCAAAATATGGGTGCGTTCGATATTTTTTATGCGCGGGTCAAGGCGCAGCTTATCAGCCAATTGGCCATGGCCAACATCAACGGCATAGACCAGCTTAGCTTGGTTTAAAAGCAAAACTTCACTAAAACCCCCAGTTGACGCACCAACATCGATACAAACTGCGCAAGCAACTTGAGCAGGCCATAACTTAAGCGCCTGCTCAAGCTTAAGGCCCCCGCGTGAGACAAAGGGGTGGGCTTTATCACGCAGGCGAATCTGACAGTCAGGATTAAACTTATCACCGGGCTTATCGATGCGGTGATCATTAACCAAGACATCACCCAGCATAATCCGCGCTCGAGCACTCTTAAGATCAACCACTAAAGCCCGCTCGACTAAAAGTTGATCCAAACGAGTTTTAGCAGGTCTTTTCATTCTATTTACCAATACAAAACTGAGAAAAAATCTTATCTAAGATATTTTCTGATAAATCAGTGCCAAACAGCCGATCAAAAGCCAGACCCGCCGAGCGCAACAAGCTGGTAATAACTTCATCGACCTGGCCCATCTGCAAAGCAAACTGGGCCTCAATCATGGCATCACGAGCCACCACCAACTCATCGCGCTGACGAGCCCGAGTAATAAAAATCTCGCGGCTGGCCGAAGCTGAGCCAATCAACAACTCATGTAACTTAGCCTTAAGCTCATCTAGACCCACACCAGTATGGGCGGAGATGGCTACTGGACCCCTCACCCCACCCTCTCCCTCAAGGGGAGAGGGAGATCTCACACCAGCGGGTTGGTGGCTCCCTCTCCCCTTGAGGGAGAGGGCCGGGGTGAGGGGTCGAAGTAACTCCTGCGTAGAAGCCGGGGTGAGGGGTCGAAGCAATAAATCCACCTTATTAAGCACTCGCAAGACCGGTGCTGAACTCTTGCTTAAAAACTCACTTATCAGCGGGTCAATAAAAGGCTCAGGCACACCTGCATCAGCCAACCAAATAATCAACTGGGCCCGTTTAAGCTCGATTTGGGCTTTGTTAATACCAATAGCTTCTACTTCGCTCTCGCTAACTTCACGAATACCGGCAATATCAACTAAAACAATCGGCACCCCCTGCACTTCTAGCCTGGCCTCAATAACATCACGCGTAGTCCCTGCCGATTGATGAACAATCGCTCGCTCTTCACCGCAGAGCTGGTTTAACAAGGTCGACTTGCCAGCATTAGGCACACCACAGATGACCACCCGCGCACCTTCGTGAAGCCTTAAAGCATAGTTGGCATTGGCCAGCAGGCTAGCAAGTTTAGCAATACCTGAGCCTATTACATTAGATATGTGTGACTTATCATAGCTACCGAGTTCCTCGTCAGGAAAATCCATGCGCGCTTCGATTTCAGCCAGAGTCATGATCAGCATCTCGTGAATATCAGCCACCCGAGCCCTAAGTCCTCCCTGCACACCCTGCAAAGCCGCATCTTTAGCCGCTAGGCTTTGAGCATGAATCAAATCAGCGATGCTTTCTGCTTGGGCCAAATCAATCTTGCCATGTAAGAGCGCTCGCATAGAAAACTCACCAGCTTCGGCTAAGCGAGCCCCGAGCTCGCACATGCGGTCTAAAATTTGCTTAATAAGCAGCATATTGCCATGGCAATAAATTTCAGCACTCGGCTCACCGGTAAAACTTTGAGTATCAGGAAAATAAAGCGCCATCACATCATCAATCGCATGCCCGTCTTTATCGAGCACCAGGCCATGCATGGCTAGGCGTGGAGCAAGCTCACCCTGATGTCTCTTAAAAAGCTTATTAAATATCAGCGGTGTATCTGGCCCCGACAAGCGCACAATCGCAATCGCCCCTTGGCCCTGGGCGCTTGATAAAGCGCAGATCGAATCTTTACAGCCAATATCAAGAGACATTAGCTAATCGCTCAGCGCGGCTTATTTCAATCGCGATCAAAGCAATCGCTGCGGGTGTAATACCTTGCATCCGTGAAGCTTGACCAAGGGTTTGAGGGCGGGCTTGTTTTAGACGCTCAAAAATCTCATTGCTTAGACCAGGTGCTTGTTGGCTAAATAAATGCTCAGGAATAAGTGCTTGCTCAAGCGCTAAATATTTTTCTTGCATGAGCTCAGCCCGTTTAATATAGCCGGCGTATTTAAGCTCAACCACAGCCCGCACTAGTACACGCTGATCACTCACGCTTAAGCTCTCAGCCAATAAATCACCAATCACGCTATGAGAAAGCTCAGGTCGGCGTAAAATTTGCGCGATCGCAGTTTTTTGCTTGATTATCGGCGAGTCTAAGCTCTGTAAAATTTTATTACTTGCCTCACTAGGCTCAATACTAACTTGCTCAAGCTGAGCCATGGTCATAGATACTTCATGCTCAAAAACCTGCATGCGCTTAAATCTAAGCTCAGGCAATAAACCAACGCGGGTCCCTTCATGCATAAGCCTGGCATAAGTATTATCATCACGCAGACTAAGCCTATGCTCAGCCCTCGAGGTAAACATGCGATAAGGCTCAGTGGTACCCTTAGTGATCAAATCGTCAATCAACACGCCGATATAAGCCTGATCACGCCTGAGCATTAAAGCCGGCTCTTTTTTAAGGGCTAAGGCCGCGTTTAAACCTGCGATTAAGCCTTGAGCTGCCGCCTCTTCATAGCCGGTGGTGCCATTAATTTGGCCAGCTAAATATAGGCCCCGGACTTTCTTAGTCTCAAGCGTCGCCAATAACTCAGTCGGATCAACAAAGTCATAATCAACCGCATAGCCCCAGCGGCTAACTTCCACGTCTTCTAGCCCACGCATAGTGCGTAAAAACTCCAGCTGGACTTGAGGCGGCAGCGAGGTCGATAAACCGTTGGGGTAATATTCATGAGTATCAAGGCCGTGAGGCTCTAAAAAGATCAGATGCTGATTTTTCTCACGAAAGCGTGTGACTTTGTCATCAATGCTCGGGCAATAACGCGGCCCGCGAGCTTCAATCTGGCCATTATAAATCGGCGCTGTGCCCTGGTTAATACTCTGACGAATCACTTCATGGGTACGCTCATTAGTATAAGTTATGCGGCACGATACTTGCGGCAAGGGTGGCGCTAAGTTCTCGAACGAAAAGCGCGGAGCCGGTAGCTCGGGCAGCTGCTCATCCAAAATAGCCATATTAATAGTCCGGCCATCAAGCCTAGGGCACGTGCCGGTCTTAAGCCGACCCATGCGCAAACCTAAACTGTTAAGCGATCCCGACAAACCCCGCTGTGGTGCTTCTCCCGCCCGACCGCCGTCGGTAATTTCAGCACCAAGATGCAGCTTGCCACCCAAAAAAGTCCCCGTCGTAATAATCACGCGCTCAGCCAAAATCACGCCGCTATGGCGCGTTTCAACGCCTCTAATCACCCCATCTTCAACCACGAGGCCAATCACATCGTCTTGCCTAACTCTAAGCCCATCTTGGCCCATCACCACCTGGTGCATATACTGGCGATAACGCTCCATATCACTCTGGCAACGCACCGCCTGCACCGCCGGTCCTCTTGAGGCATTGAGCACCCGAAAATGGATGCCAGTAGCGTCTGCTGCCCGCGCCATCTCGCCCCCAAGCGCGTCAATCTCCCGCACCAAGTGCCCCTTACCCACACCACCAATGGCCGGGTTACAACTCATGGCCCCAATCCGATCGATCATCCCGGTAATCAGCAGCGTCTCCACCCCAAGCCGGGCTGACGCCAACGCCGCCTCAATGCCCGCATGCCCCCCGCCGATGATGATAATATGTGGCATGAAAATTTGCCTCTTAGTAGCTTTTAATTACTTGTCGCAATTCATTACCTGCCGGAGCTGGTAAATTACCGTTCATAGCAGGCAATACTGTTGGCACCCCGCCTATATCATTATTCCAGATAGCCCAAGAAATCAAAACCGTACCAATACTATTAGCATGATAAATTCCCAGGACTTTATTATCATTTAGCAGAGCACCAGCACCAGCCCAAGTGAAGCCACCATCCAGGATAGGAACAAGAGCAGCTGGATTCCTCAAGGTCCCCACAAAATTATCAAATTTAATCGCCCCGGCACATAGATTATTGACATTATTGCTATTAACAACATTACCAAAGAAGTTTGAAGACAATACCATTACATCGTTTAGAGTATTGGTAAATAAGCCACCAGCACAGCTAAGATCTGCTTGACTAACCACTGAGTTTTGTATGCTCGAGTCTCCTAAATAAAGTTTAGCAGTAATACCGCTCCCCTTAACATAAAGACCACCAGCATTAACACTGGCCACACCGCCATAAATAATCGAATCATTAATAGCAGCAGTTTTAGCTAAACCAGTAAGATAAATCGTTCCGCCACTGCCAGCAGTAACCGTGTTATTAGCGAACGACATTTTAGTAATATTAACGTCACCTACATTATTGACATAAACAGCACCGCCATTACTACCAGCGGTATTGCCTTCGATGAGGAACATGCCGCGTTTATTTCCTGATAGATCAGTACCGTTTAATTGGTCTAGATTGCCTGATTTTATTTTTTCTAAGAACGAATAAAAAGTAGCAAAATCCTTACGTTTGCTACGATCAGAAACGTATTCTAGACTACCAAAGCCCTTATCTTCCTGGGATATAGTTAAATTCTTAGCCTTGAGATCGCCTAAGTACAAAGCTCCACCGTTATTGGTCGCTGTATTTAGTCCCATCATGGTCGATTTCACCGTGGTATTTCCCAAAATAGTATTGGCACTCAAAACTCCGCCATCATTGGCGCTATTACCGACTAAAACCTGTTCTGAAATGTTTAGCACTCCACCGATATTAGCAAAGAAAAACGCCCCCCCCTGATCAGCTGCCTTGTTTTTACGAGCCAAACCGATCTCAGATTCTATGGCTAATCCCGCATAATTCTTTACTCGGCGCAGTAAAGAAATATAGTACTTTAGCAGAAGACCATCAGTTTCTGCACCTTCAACACTTTTGATAACAACATCATTAACATTGTTAATAACTGCAACTGCCCCACCGTTAGCACTAGATTCATTACCAATAAATTTGGCATTAGTAGCAGTAAAATTTCCAACATTATCAATTCTTAACAATCCACCATCACCGCCTAGAGCTTTATTAGCTCCAAAGCCAGAGTTATCAATAGTAATATTAGGTCGTGAAACATTATCTGCTACGTATAAAAATCCTCCGCTGCCAGTACTAGCAACATTACTATTAACTATTAAATTTTTTACTTCTAATTTAGTATCTATCCTCGTTGCACAAAAAGCGCCACCGTGGCCATTAGCAGCTATCAAATTAGTATCATTGCCAGAAATCTCGCCGCCATCAAAAGTCAGGCTATTGATAGCAGTTGCGATATTCATCACCCCACCACAACCAGCACTAACAGACTTATGGTTCTTAAAGTCTGTTTTAACAAACTCTAAACCAGCCGCAGGAATCTTCGCTAAATAAATCGCCGGGTTTTGTGGGGCGACGTTGCCGTCAAACTTAGCGCCATCAGTCTTAAATACCGCAGCAGGCAAATTACCTAAATAGGTCACCCCTGCACCTTGGCCGAGAGGAGCTTGATTGCCTTTATATTGACCTCTTAGGGGATTGGAGTTATTAATACCAACACTCACCAGAACCGCTCCGCCTGAGCCATTAATCGTGCTATTGCGAGTGAACTTAGCTGCATTTTCTATTTTTAAATCAGCAATTGCATTGGCACCGTCAAAAGCTAAGGCACCGCCACCGTCATTGGCTTTATTGCCTTCAAAAAGACCTCCAACAGTACCAATTTCGGCAGTTCGGGGGGCAGAAACCACATATACAGCCCCACCTTTTTGAGCTGCAGACTCGGCACGGTTATTTTTAAATTGACCATTAAGTCCCAACTTACTCGCCGCACCCACAATAAAACCTACATAGACAGCTCCACCTGAACCTTTAGATGTGACATTATCATCAACAATTGAACTGTTTTCAATATGCAGCTCTAACAGCTTATTATCTTCCAGATACAAGGCCCCACCGGAACCAATAGCTGTATTAGCAGTTAAACTCGCTCCAGTATCAAGCCATACTTTAGCGTTATTTGCATACACACCGCTAATAGCCCCGCCTCTACCATTTGGCGCCCCACCAATAGCATGATTAGTATTGAATCTTGGGTTATTCGTCAGCTTGAGTTCTTTAAGATTATCAACAAACAAAGCCCCGCCTTCATTGGCTTGGTTATTATCAAAGTTAGCGTGATCTCTAACAACCAATTTAAGATTAACCCCTGCAGCATGGTAATAAATAGCTCCGCCTTTTTGACAGCCTGTCACTAAGGGCATACTGCCTGCAGCCGGTCTTGACTTACCATTAGCCGTATAACTTCCACTTCGGATAATAGTATCGGGAGCACCTTTAATATACGCACAGCCACCATGGCCGGCTGCGTGATTTGATTGGCAGGTAATATTATCCATTGGCATTGCTTTGTTAGTTAGAGCTAAGGTGTTGTCATAAGACCCGCTGACATAGAGAGCACCACCATCTTGCACAGACGCATTCGCGGAATACACCACTCGTGCATGATCTAATAGGTGGGTTTTAGCTAAATAAACCCCCCCGCCTGAGCCCACACTGGCAAAGTTATCGATGCAAAAAACTCCATCGATTGACAAGTTCTTAACTTCATCCAAGTAAGCGCCACCACCACTTTGAGCTATATTGCCACTAAGCAGCACGTTGCCCTTAAGAAAGACTCCATTAGCGCTTACTACATAAAGACCAGAACCATTAGTGGCTCCTAGATGATCACTGATTTGCCCGCCACTGATCGATAGAGCCTTGATTTCTTTGCCAGCAATTCCAGTCACAGCAAGGCCAACGCCATTATTAACAACGCCGGCAGAAAACTTGTTGGCAGTAATATTAACTCCGTTGAGCTTAACTTCATGAACGCTATCTTTGATCAAAACACCAGCACCAAGGCCGGCCGCGCTTTCGTTGTTGCTGATTTCACCACCGCTGATAAAAATTTGATCGACCTTATCGATTAAAGCAAGACCACCGCCGCCCTTAGCAGCAGCATTGGTCACTTTATTGGCGTTAATTTTGGTATTTGTGAAACTGATATTAGGCGCAAAAACTGGCTCGATATTGGTAGCTAGTACATGTGCCGGGTCGAGATTAGTCTTAACTATCGCCACCCCACCACCGGCAGAAACAGCTTGATTGGTGTTAAAATTTGAGTTTTTGACTTCGATATTCTCCACCGAGGCAGCATATATCTGGGCAGCAGTCGCACCAACAGCCAGGCCTGAGTTAGCTACGACATCAGCACTGGTAATCGCCAAGGCTCCGCCGTTACGACCGGCTTTATTGTTGGTGGCAGTAGTATTATCGATAGTAATAATCTTAGCGCTATCGGCGATATACATCGCTCCGCCATCTTCAAATGCACTACAGTTATCGAAACTCACTTTATCGAGCTTAATATTATTGGCTTTTTGAGTGATAGCGATACAGCCGCCGCTCTTATCAGCCGAGCTATTAGCAAGTTTGACCCTTTCAATCTCAATATGATTGGCACTGCCACGAATAGCTATGGCCCCACCCATTTTTTTAAGCTTACTAAGTACAGCATCAGCCAAATCATTGCCCTGGGCATGACCACCACGAATGGTTAAATCTTTAATTGCGATGTCTTTAGTGTGGGCTGGGTCATCTGCCATCAGCAAAATAACGTGGTCGCTCTTATCTTGCCCATCAAGGATAGTTTCGCGCCCTAAAGCACTGCTGGGATTATCTTGAAGATTGATAGCAATCTCTCGGCAGGGGTCGCCCGGGAAATAACCACCCAACACCTCAATACCATTGCTAAACTGCACCCCAGTAAAAGCCAGTAAACTGGCGCCATCACTCATGGCACCGCCACCACTGGCCTGCTTGGCTGCACGCTCGTGGTCAAAAGAATAGGTGCCACCGGCTACAACCACTAGAATGGGGCGGTCTTTATTGGCACTGGCTACCCATTGCTGACGTTGCCACTGAGCCTTACGTAAGCCCTCACCTACACTTTTTACTGCATCCTTCCACGAAGAGCCTGATCCTGATTGAGCTACTTTTGCGTCAACGAAAATGGGCCAGGGCGAAGTTGGCAGGTCTGAAACAGCCATTGAAGAAAATTCAGCACATATATTAGTGCGCTGCTGTTTAATTGGCTGAGAATTACGTGGCGGTTCACCCAAAAGCGGGCTTCTTGGCGGCAGTGGCGTAACCAAATCCACCAGCTCAACACGCGACAGCTTAGGCTGCCCCTTACCTTCAGAAAATACCTTTAATAAATCACAGCCAGTCAGCAAAAATACCAACCCAGATAACAATGCTAAATATGCTTGTTTATTAGTCATAATTTCCAGCCTATATATAATAATCCTGTTATATCTAACAAATATAAGAGCCTAGTCAAGCGAGGATGGATCTAGCAGATCCCCACCAATTTAGGTGTTTATCAAATGACGGCCCCCAACTTATAAGACCAGGGTAATTATCAGGCTAATACTTAATATTCGCGGTAATTTATGTTATTTTTACGCTGATTAGAGTAAATTGCAGGATTTAATTATGCCGTCATTAGGCAAGATTTTTTTAGATAAGCTCTCTTTTAATACCGAGCAAATCTCAAGTGTTGGCCTCATAAGTAAGGGTAGATCCTCAAAATGGCGGAAAAAAATTATAAACTAAAAAAGTCGATAATTTGCTGACGCCTCATATCAGCATCGTGCATACCTAAGCGTATGAGTTCGGAGGCGAACTCGTGATCGAAAAGTAAATAGCTTAGTAGGTCACTCGCTTGGCCGACACCGATATCGCCTAAGCGGTGTAAAAGTGGGCCAACCAAGGAACCGGCTCGGGCGGCGATTGAACCCCGCTGTAAATGACGGCTGGCAATTTCAGCGATATCAACGCTGGGCCTAACTTCTAGGGTATCAATCTCTCGATAAGGTGTGCCACGGGTTTTGGCCATTAGGCTATCGATATGTGAGACAAATTTTTCGCCAAACTCAGCTTCGCCTTCGCTTAACAGAGCATTGTAACGACGCATGCGCTTTAAATCATATTCTGTTTTATCGACTAACAAAGCGTTTAATACTTTGCCAAGCAAATAAGCCGCTGACGGGAAAGCATCGATTCGTTGAGCGCCATCACGAGAGCTTGACCATTCAGCTGCTTCATTACTTTTTAAACCAATCACCAATAAGCGGTCAGCACCAAGCCTCAGAGCCGGTGAAATCGGTGTGTTGAGTTTGATACTACCATCGCTATAAATATCCCCATCCACCGCCACCGCAGGAAAAATCCAGGGAATAGCCGCTGAGGCCAAAGCATGATTGGGGCCGATTTCTACCGCCCGAGCCTCGATCTGCGGATCAGTACTCCAAGGCGGCAAGCCACCACCGGCTCGTTCAACAAAAACATGGGTACGCCCTGTTCGAATATGGGTGGCATTAACAGCCAATGCCTTAAAAAAACCCTCTTCTAAATTGGTTCGTACCCGCGCCCAAGAGATCTCGTTACGCACCATATATTCCATCGGTGCAGTATTAAATAGCCCACCCAAGCGACCTGGGCCAATGACATCATCAAGCTCCCCCCGCCCGCGTGAGCCGAGCAAAAACTTTGGTAAGTTGATAATCTCGCGCATACCAAGTTGGTAAACCTTATCGATCTGTAAGCTCTGCCACATATTGGTCAGAGCCTGACCTTGGCTTTCTGGGGCATGACTGGTAGACGCCAAATAACAGCAGTTAATCGCTCCCACCGATGTGCCACATAAAATTTCAAAACGTACGTGAGGGCGAACTCGAGCAGGCAACTCATCCCGCAAATAACGAATAACCCCGGCCTCATAGGCACCACGAGCTCCACCTCCTGATAAAACCAGCGCAGTATTAGGAGCTTTTTTATAGACTCGCATGTTAATTCCGGCCTAAATATCCCTGGGCAATACTCCCAAAGCTTTTCCCCAGCGCAGTGCCTGCTATTTGATCACAGACGCTTAAAAATGATTGGTCATCTTGCTGGTAAGCTTTTTCTAAACTGATAGCCGACAGTCTAATTTCTTGATTGCTGCTGGTTAAAGCCGCCACATAGAGCTGATGGCGTAAGATCGTACACTGAATCAACCTCGCTGGACTAAGCCGGCCATACATGAGCTCGCGCAGCTGAGCCGGACGTTCCGCACGCTTGAGCACTACATCAGGACTCTCTATGCCAGCATACTTGGTACCACTCTTAAAGTAAGCCGATCCAGCATCACGAACTGAAACGCAAGCGCTTAATACTAATACGAGACTGACTGTAATTAGACTTTTCATGCTTATTTCCTAGATAGCCAGCCATGCCGATTCATACATAAGGTGAATATAGCGCGAATCAGCCGCCGGGTTAGATGAGCGGCCAATCAGCCATACACTACCAGAAAAAATCACGGTAATACCAGCGATTGCCCATAGAGCATAAGCTGCAGCATAGCACGCCTCACCCTGACCTCGGCGTTGACAATCGCTCAAGATTGAGGTTCCCATATAAAACAAGAAAAATGCTGACCAGGCTGACACAGCCGCAATATTTTCCGTGGCAGCTCTAAACTGCGCCCTACCCTTGAGCACTTTGTCAAATTGACGACCAGCAATATTCTTTGCTTTATAACTGAGGGATAAAATTTCCAGGCTCGGCAAACTTTGTGCCGTCTGAGCTACTGATGGTTGATCGGTATTTTGACATAAAACTACGCTAAAACCACCTTGAGCCGTACGGTGGAAACCACAATCAGTCCGTGATTTGATCGTACGCTCACGCACTCCTGGCTTTACTGAGCTATCAGGACTCGGTTTAACCACTGATATCTCATCATAGGATCCCTCACGCTCAATGCTCGGGCCGCGGCCAGAAAAGTTGAGCACTAGCTTATCACTACGAGCAGCATGAAGAATTTGCTCGGTCAAACGTTCACTATTGCTAACAGCCGCTTTGATATCAGCTTTAAAATTAGATACATCACGAAAAACTTTTTTTAGATGATCGCCAATACTTTTGACATCGAGCGCCACTCGTTGAAAGGCGAGGTCTTCCAAATAGGCCATACCTTCTTTTTTATCTAGGCCATAAACTGCCGCCAGCTCGCTTACAGCCGGCTTCATAAAAGACTTGTACTCATCTTCAAAATGGCTATCGAGACTTGAGACAAAAATAGCAGCATTGCGCGATGCATCATCAATCAGCTCATCAAGACTATGCTGAGGTGAAGAAATCAATGAATGATAAATACTGATTTCAAAGATCATGTAGGCCAAACGATTAGAAATTGCCATCGGTCGTAAGTCAGTTTTAGCCAGCTCAACCAAGGCTTTAATCATCGGCTCTTGCCAAGTTAGAAAACGGATCGAGCGCGCTACGCCATCAGCAGCACGCTTGAGCTCTGAGGCATCTCCCTGATGATGACTCAAACAGCGATACATTAAGGCATACACAAAGGGTGCATCGGTGCCAAAGGGCATTTTTTGAAAACGAGCGTCTAAAAACTCTGCGTTTCGTAAATAGGGCAAAGCCATCGAGCATTTATTGTCAGCCATCAGAAAAACCCCGGTCATGGCTGAAGCAAACATACGCTCATGCGGGCGGCCGCGAAAAGCTTTGTCTTCATCAGCGGAAAAAGCTTTACTGAAGTTAACCGGGTCAGTCATATCCTCAAAGGAGCTAACTGAAGTCATCAGCAAACTGGTAATTTCTTTTCTGGTGGCCTCTTTTTCAATCGGCGCTGAACGCATGAGGGCGAAAGCCTGCAATAAATCAGCAAAAACTCTGTCTTTAGGGCTCGATTGATGAAGGTCTTGCAAGTCCTCAGCACTGATCGGTAAATCTGCTAAAAAGGGCTGATATTTTGGCTGTTTAATCGTTGCCGTGTGAGTGCATCCTGTACACACCAGCTGGGCCGACAAAAATCCTATCAGCAGAGATTGAGACAATTTATTCATCGATGGCCCTCATAATTAGCTACGGGAAAGCGTGTCCTCAAAAAGCGATAACAGCAAGCCACTAATATTAGTATCACTGGCCTGATAAATTACCCTAAAAGCCATCAAACGGCCATCTTTGCTGATTACCCGGCCCACTAAAACCATTCCTCGCTCTGATTGTGATTTATTGAGCGAAACGAGGTAATCAACCTGAGGCGGCAAAATAAGACCAGCTTTCTCTTCAGCTTTAGCCAAAGCCATAGCGTCGGCCATGGCGATCTCTTTAATATTGACACCCAAGTCTAAGAGCTGGTTAAGACCCTGATTGAGCGCTAAAGCTTGATCGCCACTAATAGGGTTAATTACATAGTCTTGCTTGGGCTGATCGATTAAAACTTCTTCAAAATAAGTTCGATAGGAAAAACTTTTAACCACTGTGGCCCTACCAACAGGACTCGAGCTCGGCAGACGATACCAGCCGTTGATCAGCGCAAAGACCGGTCGCTGAGCCTTTTGATAGCGAGTTTTTAAGCCCTCTTTAAGTGCTTCATCAAGTTCCTCACTGGCTTTTTGGTAAGTAGCCTCAATCTTAGTTGTTTTTAGGCTCAGCGGCTTTAGCTGAAACGGACTGGGCCGACAGGCTGATACCAAGACCAAGGGCACGATTAAAATTATCTCTTTCATCTATCTTTCCTGCTACTATTAGCCATTGGGTTATGCTAATGGGCTTTTGATGATTTTCCAAGGGTTAAGCAATGACCGAGCAAAACGTCTGGCGCAGATGTGGCAGTTGTAAAAAACCAATCAATCTCAAAGCTAAGTATTATGCCTGTGGCATCTCAAGCTGTAAAAAATCAGCCTACTGCTCCATGCCCTGCTTTGACGATCACTCACCAATCTTTCGCCATAAAGATGCCTGGGCTGAAGAACGTTTAGCCCCCAGTATACTTGATGGCACCGAAGAGCAACCTAGCCGCTTAGCCACTGCCCACCTGACCAAAGCACTGGTTGCAAATGACAATAGCCCTAAAGATATTTTAGTGGTTGCCTCCAAACTCAAAGATTACATTCGCCATAAATCAGGCATGAATACCTCAGCCAACGTTTTAGAAAGATTATCTGACATGATGAGAGTTTTATCTGACCGAGCGATTGAGCGAGCTCATAATGATAATCGTAAGACCGTCATGGATCGGGATTTTTTGTTCTAGGCCACGCGTATTATCTAGGTAAAAAAATCACCGGGGATTATATGGCTAAGAACTTTTACCTGGATAACGACGATTTGCGTTTTAACCTAGAGCATCAAGACTGGGATCAGATCTTTCCGCTCATAGAAACAGACACCAGCGATCCTGATTCTCCCCGTAATGTTGGTGAAGCCAAAGTGCTCTATCACGAGTTCTTACTGTCACTGGGTGAGTATATCGCTGAAAAGATTGATCCTAAGGCCCACTTACTTGATCAGCAGCATCCAAGCCTCGAAAATGGCGAAATGATCGATGCACCGATCATGCGCGAGTTTATCAAAGGCCTATCTGATATGGGCGCCATGGCTTTGCCCTTTTCGCGCCATGTCGGCGGCCATAACTTGCCGTGGCAAGTGTCAAACGTAGTCTGTGAGATGACAGCTCGTGCCGATGTTTCACTCATGACCTATTATGGCTTTTTCTCAGGCTTGGGCTTGGCTTTTCAGTTTTTTGCCATTGAAGAGGGCAATTTTAAAAGTTCTCATAAAAAACTGATCAGTACGCGTTTTGATCAACAAATGCGTGATTTAGCTGAAGGCAAAACCTGCGGCGCCATGTGCTTAACCGAACCGCAAGCCGGATCAGATTTGGGACAAATTCGTACCAGCGCCCGAAAAGATAAAGATGGTTTTTGGTATTTAAATGGTCAAAAGATCTGGATTACCTGCGGTCATGGTGAACACCATCTCGTACTAGCTCGCTCGGAAAACAATAAAACTCACCCAGGCTTAAAGGGTTTATCGCTGTTTTATGTGCCTGCTCACCTGGAAAAAGACGGCTTACGCGTGCGCAATTTTACTATTGGCGGCCAAGAAAAAAAAATGGGCCAACATTCATCGGTAACTGTCACGCTTAATTACGATAACACCAGAGCTGAACTGGTTGGCCAACGTGGCCATGGTTTTAGAAACATGCTGCTGGTGATGAATGACGCACGCTTATTGGTAGCCTTAGAAGGCATAGGTTTATGTGAAAAAGCCTGGCGCATGGCCACTGAGTTTGCTAACGAGCGCGTTGCCATGGGCAAAGCGATAGCCCACCATGAAATGATCGCTGATTATCTTGATGAGATGGAGATAGAAAATAAAGCACTAAGGTGCCTGACTTATAATGCCGGCTTTCACGAAGAAATGGCCAATCGCCTTAAGTCCAGCCTCCGGATTAATCCGCCCAGCGATAAAGAAGAACAAAAGCTGATGGAAGATCGCCATAAAGAGCATAAATGGCAAGCACGCTTGGCCACACCGCTGGTCAAATACTGTGCCTCAGAAAATGCCGTGCGCTTTGCTCGCATGTGCATGCAAATTATGGGCGGCGTCGGCTATATGGCTGAATATGGTGCTGAAAAACTGATGAGAGATTCATTGATCTTGCCCATTTATGAGGGCACCAGCCAAATCCAATCGTTGATGGTATTAAAAGACCATCTGCAACATGCCATGCGTAACCCGGCCAAATTTATCTCAAAAATGGCCTCTGCTAAACTAGAAACCTTAAGCGCTAGAAGCCCTGAAGAAAAACATTTAGCACGCTTGAAATCGCTTTATTACTCAGCCATGCAGACCATCATGACCCGTATGGTAGCCGACAAATTTGGTGATTTGAAAGATAAACCGCTCACTGACTGGAAAGCCGCTTTCCTAAAAACCTGGGACCCGAAAACCGACTTTTCTTTTGGCCTGCTACATGCAGAACGCTTTTGCCTAATTACCGCCAAACTATGGATGGCACGGGCTTTAGTCAAACAAGCGCTCAAACTCATCGATAAAAACCAGCGCATTGAGCGATTGCACCTAGCCTCTCGTTTTATGGAACGAGCCGAGCCCAAAATGCGCGGGCTTTTATACGAAATTGAATCAAGCAAAACTTCAATCTTTCGCGAGACCATGCATCGCAACCATGAAAAAAGCTCTATGCACGCTTTATCAGTGATGTAAAATAATACCGGCTTGTTTTAAGAGCTCGTGTTTTTGTTGTTCAATAATAGTACTGATTGCTTTTTGGCCTAAATCATAGATTTGGTCGATATGATGTTTGGTCATTGGTTTTTGTTCAGCAGTGCATTGAAACTCAATAATTTGGCCTTGGTGGGAGCCGACCAAGTTACAGTCGGTGTCGGCTTTGATGTCTTCTTTGAAGTTTAAGTCTAGCAAGACTTCGTTGTTAATAATACCTAAGCTGACCGCGGCAATAGGACGAACAATGATGTCTTCCAGCGTGGTCATTTTAATTTGATTGGTTTTTAAAAGCTCGGCTATGTGAGCGCAGGTGGCAACATAAGCGGCGGTAATAGCAGCGCAGCGGGTGCCAGCGTCGGCTTGAATGACATCGCAATCAATAACTAAGGATCGTTGGCCTAAGGCGTCAAGATTTAGGGCTTGGCGAATCGAGCGACCGATTAAGCGGCTGATTTCAATCGAGCGACCATCGTTTTTCAGCTTGGCGATAGGCCGAGCTTTTCTTTGATTGGTCGAGCCTGGCATCATGTTGTATTCGGCTGAGAGCCAGCCACCAGCATCGATACGGTGATGAGGGAGGCGACCTTCACTGGTGACCAAGGCCAAAACTTTAGTGTCGCCGATGGTGATCATTACTGAGCCGGCATGGTGTTTTAAGTAAGCGATTTCAAATTTCATCGGTCTCAGGGCATTGTTATTTCGGCCATCACATCGCATAAATTCTCCAAAGTATTTGTGTGCAGATAGCAGTTATTAGCCAGACATACCAGTGAGGAAAAATATGGGTTCTTTAGTTGTAAAAATCACCTGCTTGGCCTTGATAGCCGGCTGGTCAGGCTGTTCTTCAGTGACCAAGCAATCGAAAAAGACCACCATCATGGATGCGTCTCAGGAAGATACTTTGGGTGGCACCGGTACCAGTTCGGCTGATATTAGATCGATGGCTGAACGTATGGCGCGAGAAATCGCTGCTATTGAATGGCCTCCTAATCTACCTAAAGTGAGAATCGCCCTGCTTGATATAGATAATCAAACTCGCTTTCCCATCAATCCTAATATTATTAAAGATCGTTTGTTAGCTGATTTGGTAGAGTTTTCCATGTCTTCAAAGCTGACTTTTAGCGAAAACCCTAATGGAGCCGATTATTTTTTAAGCGCTCGGCTTAGCGCTTTGTCCAAAGGTTCCAGTGAAGGAGTGAGCGATTATTTATTATATAGCTTTAAACTGGTTGACAAAGCCGATACGGTAAGTTGGATGAGAGCTTATGAAACTAAAAAACAAGGCAACGTTGGCGTGATGTATCGCTAGTTAGAGGTGTATTATGAAAAAATTAGTTGTTTTATGGTGTTTATTAACGGTGGTTGCTTGTACTCCGCTTAAGCGAGCTCAAACTGGTCTTGCGCGTGGTATTGCCGGCAGCGAAGTGATTAAAGTCGATGGCCATGAAGTCTATTGTTCGGAGGGCAAAGTTTGTTCTGAAGTGGATGTTTTAAGCATTGCGGTGGAGGATCGTGATGGTGGCCAGGTGCGAGTAAAGCTGAAAAACCGTACTGGTAATACCGCGCTAGTGCAGATTCGCTTAGAAATACGTTCAGCTGATGGTGAAGTGTTTACTGAAACCCGCCCAGAAAACGTGGCTATTCCTGGCACCCAAGAAAAATCCTACGAAATGCGCGGTATCTTTAAAAAAGGCGCTAGCGTGCGGGTAATTATGAATACGGCTTATTAATCCGTAAAAAAACTTCACGGGAGACGCCGGCTAAAATATATAAACCGATGAGGCTGACTAAAATCAGGCTCACTGGGTATTTTAATCCGGCAATAAAGAGGCTAATCGCCACCGCAAAGAGTAAATAAAGAGTGTTACGGCCGAACTTAACGTTCTTAAAGGTCCAAAACGACACGCTGCTGACCATTAACAAGGCCAGGATCATAACTAAGGTCACAACTAGGGCGTGACGTGTAACCGGCATGCCTTCAAAGATCCTAAAATGGGCTATCACCAATGCTACCAACATGCTGGCGGCAATGGGTATGGGTAAACCGGTGAAAAAATCGCCGGAGGTCTCAGGTCTACGCGCCAAAACATTAAAGCGTGCAAGCCTAATTGCCCCGCAAGCGGTAAAGCAAATAGCTGATAAGATGCCGATAGAACCAATCGGCCACAGTGCCCAACGATAGACAATGACAGCAGGGGCTACACCAAAGCTAATGATATCAGCCAAGGAATCAAACTCTACGCCAAACTCGCTTTGAGTTTTGGTCATACGAGCCACACGGCCATCCCACATATCAAAAAAACCGGCAAAAAATATGGCAATTGCTGCATGATAGAGAGCTTCTGGGTCTGAATGCATGACGGTATGTAAGATGGCATATACGCCACAAAAAATACTGGCTGCGGTAAAAGCATTGGGCAAAATAAACAGTGCACGTCTTAGTTCAAACTTCCTAAATCTCTTTAATACACCTTTGGGCCGATGAACAACGGTCATAATATTTCCTTACCAACTATTGCGATAAAAACCGCACTCTTCATCCTGTTCATTGAGTATTTTCTCACAGGTGCAGCTTTTTAGGGCTTCTTGACAAATTTTGGGGTCGCGGGCTTTTTCAAAAAACTTATGTGCCTTGGCAAGATTAAGATCTGCCTTACAGTCTCTACGCGAGCTTTCGGTCTCCTGGCAATCACAAATTTGATCACCGAGCTCGCGGCAAGGGTCGCACGCTGATAAAAAAACGACGCTTAGTGCTGCCCACAACAAATTCGACATAAATTACCAATTCTCGGGTTGTTTCAAAAATGCTCAATCGGACCTATATATTTTCTACCTACGCTAAGCAATAAGGCGGCTAATTATGCACGATAATCCCAGGCTTAATCTCGTACAGCAGATGCTCGAAAAAACCGGTCACCAAGCGGTACTAATCAGATCAACCGACCGCTATTTTAATGAATATGTGCCATACCATCAAAGCCCACGCGCGATCATCACCGGCTTTGATGGATCGGCAGGTGATGCCCTTATTAGCCTCAAGAGCGCCCATCTATTTGTGGATGGACGTTATGGCTTACAAGCTAGAAATCAGGCAGCTGGCTTTAATATTCATGTTTGTACTAACAGCCAATCGATTGAAAATAGTTGGCTGGCTAGTTTAGCTGAGATCTTAAGTCCACAAGCAAAACTCGCCTATGACCCAAGTACTATTGATATGGCCCTCTATGAGCGCCTTGAGCAGGAAGCCAAGATCGCTCAGCTGATGCTAGCTCCTACGGCGCAGGATATTATTGGGACTGGTTTTAATCAGCAGCAGCACGAGCAAAAAACCGCGAAGTTATGGGCAATACCACCAGAGCTTCATGGATCTTCAACTGAAGAAAAAATCAAGGTACTAAGTCAAGCATGCCAACAACTCGGTGTCGCCGGCCTCTTGGTGGTTAAACTTGATGATATCGCTTGGCTGCTCAATATGCGCAGTGATTACTTTCCTCTGCAACTGTCAGTTCCAGGTCTTTTGGCCTTGATTAATAAACAGATTTTTTTGGGTCTACCGGAAGGCTTAGATGTTGATCAAGTAAATATCAATAACTTAATTATCACCAAAGAACATGAACTAATTCAGCGTATTAAGAGCGAGCTAGGTGAACAAAGCAGTATCGGTATCGATAAGCTTGCTACCTCCCAGGCCCATCTGATGGCCTTGCTTAAAGCCGATATTAGCGTTAAGAATATCAGCAATCCCATAGCTGGTCTCAAAGCGAGGAAGAATGAAAAAGAATTGCTTCACTTGCGCTACGCGTTTAAGAAAGCCGATCAAGTGGTTTATCAAACGCAAAACTTCGTCATCGATAGCTACGAAAAAGGCGAGCCGCTTAGCGAAGCTCAAGTTGACGATTATGTTAAAAAGCAATTTGCCAGCTCAGGTGCACAAGCGCTCTCATTTCGTCCGATCTGTGCCGGCGCTCAAAATGGCGCGATCATTCACTACGGGACTCCCAATCATCAAGAAAAAGTTAAATCTGGTTCGCTATTTTTGCTCGATACCGGTGCCTACTACCAAGGCGGTCTTGCCACCGACCTCACCCGAACTTTCCTAGCCGCCCCTAAAAAAACTCCAGCTCTAGCCTGGCAAAAGGAGCTCTTCACCTTGGTGCTGCTGGCCAGTATTCGTGGTTTAAGTGCTCGATTTAAACGCGGAACCCTTGGTATGCAACTCGATGCCATCGTGCGAGAGCCTTTATGGCAGCGGGGCTTAGATTTTGCTCACGGTACTGGCCATGGTGTAGGAATTAACGTCCATGAGTTCCCACCCCGCATCGGTCCGACCTCAAGTACTCCGCTCATGGAGGGGCAGGTCTTTTCCATTGAGCCCGGTCTTTATTATGAGGGTTTAGGGGGTGTAAGAATCGAAAACTTGGCCACTATTGTCGCTGATCCTTCTAACGATTTATTTCTGCGGGTCTTGCCGCTTACTTTCTGCCCTATCGATCAGAGCCTCGTCAATAACAACATGCTAAGTAGCTATGATCAAGAGTTTTTAAACTATTATGAGCAACAATGGTTAAGCTCTGCTGACTGGCCTGATTTGCCACCTAGCCCTAAGCTTGATAGGCATCTAGTATTATGACTAATATGCAAGCACTGATTTTGGGAGTGGTCCAGGGGCTTACTGAATATCTGCCGGTGTCATCGAGTGCCCATTTGGTGCTGGTGCCCAGACTGATGGGATGGCATTTTTCCCTCGCTGAGGCTTTTGTTTTTGATGTTTTGGTGCAGTTGGGAACCTTGGTGGGAGTAGTGGTCTATTTTTTCCCCCTCATCAAAGAGGTGCTGTTGTCAGCATGGGCAGATTTAGTAGCTAAAAAACCTTTTGATAGCGAATCGTCTCGTCTGGGATGGTTGGTGGTGCTCGCGACCATTCCTGCTGTGGTGATTGGTTTGCTTTTTAAAAACGATATCGCAGCGACTTTTTCATCACCGGTGGCTGCTTCAGGTTTTTTAATACTGACCGGCTTCTTGCTGGTTGCGGCCGAATGGCTAGTGGGACCTCGTTGCCAAAAACCGAGTGTCACAAGCGCCTTGGTGATTGGTTTAGCCCAATGCCTAGCTTTGTTGCCAGGAGTCAGCCGTTCGGGCTCAACTATTGCTGCAGCTATGGCATGCGGGATCAATCGTGAGCAAGCTGCACGCTTTTCTTTTTTAATGTCTATTCCGGTGATGCTGGGGGCGGCTACGATAGCCTCTTTCGACCTGGCCCATGACAGTGTGCTCCTTGAACGCATGTGGATGCCTTTAACTATTGGTTTTTTGGGGGCCTTAGTTACGGGTTACTTGGTAATTAGCTGGTTTATGTCTTATATCAGCCGCCATCGTTTATTGAGTTTCGCCGGCTATTGCTTGGTGGTAGGCTTGTTAGGGTTATATTACTTATGAAAAAAGGTCAGTGCCCGCTAAGCTGTTTATGGCGTGGTCATGCTTATGGTGCGTGGCTAGCCAGGCTTGGTCTTGCTTTTTTGCTGTTGTTATGGCTCATCAGATAAACTGGTGCCCAGAAGAGGACTCGAACCTCCACGAAGAAAACTTCACTAAGACCTGAACCTAGCGCGTCTACCAATTCCGCCATCTGGGCATGAAAAGGCTTTTTAGTTAAACACAGGCTTTTGGTCAAGCCAGCAGACTATACTTGACGGCATATTTCTAGCAATGCATGGTTTGCTGGTGACTTTGCGGGAGTTGATAGATTTGCTGAAGCATATAAAATTATTGGTCTTGCCAGCCTGTCTGCTGATGTGGGGGGCTTGTACCTCACAGCCATTGGAAAATCTGCCAGGCGAGCAAGTCATGCATTTTCCCTTTAGCATGGCCTTAAAAGGCGATACTTTAGTGGTAAGCGCTAGTGATTCAGATGGCCGGTATAGTTATGGACGGATGGTTGCGCTTGATACTAGGGCTGTCGATCAAGCACTTAAAAGTGGCGTCAATAAGAGCCCTGTACCATGGAAGTCGATTGTCAGCTCTAATATGATGATACCCCAAGACGTCGGGCCACTGAGTATGGGCGATAGCCTCTACTTAGCTAGTCGGCAAAATAATCAACTTTATAAAGTTCCCTTATTGTCTACGGGTTTGGCTTGTAATGACGCCTGGCAAAAAATCGATACCTGTAAAGATATAAGCTCGGTGAAGCTCTATGATTTTGATCCCTTTGCGCTAGAGATTATCGGACGAACTGGTGGTGAAGAGACGGTTTTGCTGTCTTATTTGACATCGAGCCGCCTAGATTTGCTTAAGAGTCAGTCCGGGGCGGGTATTATTTTATCTAAACGTTTTGATACACTAGATTTTCTTAATGCTAAGGCTGGCTTTAAGCTTGCTAACGATAGTGGCTTAATCACTAAAAAGATTCAACTTATCAAAGACGATGTTTATTTTTTGCTCGAACAAAGCCTTAAAAATAACCCAACACCAGCCAGTTCTAAAGAAGCTTATTTAATCGCAATCAAAGCCAGTGATTTTTTGACCAGCGATCTGATTGCTGATGCGGCAGTTAGATGGTGGAATTTAGATGAACGCTTAGGTATTGCCGGTGCGCAGGATTTTTATGTTGACCCAGACACCAATGAGGCGCTTATTTTAGGACGTTCACCTGAGGCACTCTATAAAATAAATCTTGCTACTGATAGTTTGATAGAAACTACACCGGCATGTTTTTCCACAACTATGATGGCAGTTTGGCCCAAGCAAAATCGTATTTTTCTGCCTTGTTTCAACAGCAACCGGGTGGCGTCTTTCTCAATCAAGCCCCTTGAGTTAAAAACCAACTCAGGCATCTTGGGCCGAGGGCCTGCTTATATTGTTATCGATGAAAATAAGAGTTCTATTTATGTATCTTATCAACTTAGTGGCAAAGTAGTGATCTTCGATGTCAATCTTAACTTTTTAGGTCATATCTTCGACAGCGCCCCCCATAACCGCATAGGTTCCTGATGATGATTCGAGTTCTTAGCTTAGCTGCCATTTTAGTGCTGGTCACTTGTGCTGACGACCGGCCTTATCTATCTGGCCATATAAAACGCGCCACTGATGCTATTTTAACACCCTGCGATCCTTATAATCGTGGTGATTTACATAGCTGCGTAGTTTATGCTTCAGTTTTTAGTCAAAAGCTTGTGGTTTATGATGCCAGCGCCGAAGAAATGGTGTTGTCGCCCATGGTCTACTTTCCTTTGGCTATCAAAGTCGGATCAGCTACCAGCGACTTGGCCTTGATCAAAGGTTCTAAAAAACCACCATTTTTCTTAGCTCTCGATCATAGCGAGCCTGCTGTCTATGTCATACGCAATTTTCCCTCAGCAGATAAAAGCCAGTTGAGTTTTGCCAAAGCAAGCAAACTTAAGCTGACGATTAATCCTGCAAGTATGGCTGCCTATCTGAGCCCTACTCATGCGGTAGTTATTTTAAGCTATCCTGATAGCGGTGAGCTTGAACTCTTAAGTTTTGATCAAAACTCAGGGCTAAGAGATGAAAGCGTAGCGCCAGAAAGGATTAAAGTAGGCAGCAGTCCAACTGAAATATTAATTAACGATGAGGCTAACATTGCCTATATAATAGATGCCGGATCGAGCGATGTCTGGTCTTTGGATCTTGTTTCTAAGACTCCACGCCCGATCAAGGTTGGTGGGCCGGTCGACCAGATTTTTCACTCACAGCGTGATTTGGGTGCCGGCAGCAAGAACTATCTTGCGGTCTTAAGCAAAGCTAATAACGAGCTTCGTTTGATCAATGCTGATGACAATATTATCGAGGCAAACCTGATAGTCGACGAATACCCCATGACGGTTTATTTTCCAGACACCAATGCTCAGCCTTGCTGTGATGGTGAAAAAAATTGGCTAGCTGTTGCTGGTATTAAAGGCAAGCTCTTTACTATTCCTATTAAACAAAACGCCGGCAAACTGAGCCTAGAAAAACCAGTTATCACCGACCTGACTTCTGAAAAAAACTTGGTGCTTTCAAAACTACATCTAAGAAAAATCTTAGGTGGTAAAATCGAGTTTGACGCCAGCCTAAACCGCCCTGTCCAATGCCCCAACGGCCGCAATATTTACTTCATATCATCCTACGGTAGCGATCGAGTTCGTCTGCTTGGCCAAGAGTCATATGAAGTAGAGGCCCAAGGATATGCATGCGAGGGCGAGGCTTCCGCATCAAGATTGGGTTACAAGAAAGAGTAGATTAAAGGCCTTTTTGGCGTTTTACTTGAGCAATCATGCGTGGGTATTCAATATCCCATTCTGGAGTGCCTTCACGAACATTTTTGAGGCGCGAACGGGCTTCTTGTTCTACATCTTCGCTAATCTTTAAGGACTTATTCATGCATTCTTTAATGACTTTTCGTAAATCAGTATCTTCAGCATAAATTTCTTCGATATTTTTGGATTGAAAGAGCGCCTCAAGCAATTGGCTGAGCAGATAATCAATACCGTCATCGCCAATTTTTACACCCCGACGCTCGGCAAAGCGCTGCTTCATTTGACCAAAGCGGTCTTTGGACATGCCCAGTCGTGTCAGCGTATCGGCTGCTTCACGGCTGATTTCTTCATCCTGGTCTAAATAGCCAACCATAACTGCCGCTAAATCTAGTTCAGCTTCACTCATGCGGGATTCTTCTACTTCAATGGCTTGTTCTGTACACAGCGTACGAATAACGTCCCGGGCAATTTTAGGAATTACTTTTCGATATAAAGCCATTGATAACCTCTCTTTTTACTAGGCCCCGATCGTAGCTTGAATGGCCCATATGTCAACCTCTAGAGCCGCTTTGCAGCAGGGAAAAATTGTGTCAGCATGGCATTAATTATGTAATGAGGAGCTAAGCCATGGGCTTTTTAGATTTTTTTAGCGGCAAGCCGACTGACAGTGCTATTTTAGCTCAGGTGCAAAAAGCCAAAGAACGTTATGCCCAGCCTGATTATCGCCGCATGGCTATGGATAAGCTCTTAAAATGGGATACTGAAGCAAGTTTGGCCGGTCTTTTGCAACGCTTAACCGTAGTAGTGCAATCGCCTCAATGGGATGAAGAAGAAAAGCTATGGGTAGTAGAGCAAATGGTAAGTCGTGGTGAGCGAGCTCTGCCGATTTTGCAGAAGTTTATCGCTGAGCACAATGAAGTGAACCACGCCCTGATGGCTTTGAAAAAAATTGTCGATAACTCAGATATTTATAGCCAATATTTACTCAGCGCCCTTAAGCATAGGTTAGCGAGCGATCATCGAAGCGTACAAGCTAAGCAAGAAATCATCGCTGCCCTCACTGAACTCAATCGTCATGATTTTGATGAGATTTTAGCGCCCTACTTATACGACCATAGTGATGAAGTGCAGTGCTTGGTCATCGACTCATTGGCTGAAAGCCCTCATGACAAGATTAAACAGGATTTAATTAGCTTATTAAGCAGCGAGACTCACTCTGCTCGAGTCTTACGCCGAGTAGCGTCGATTTTAGCCCAACAAAAAATCTCTATTACTCCCGATACTAAACTTGCTGAAGCGGTGCGAGAAGAGTTTAGTATTAAAAACGGTGTCTTAAGTCGTGCTTAGGCTGCTAATCTTAGCGTTGATAATGAGCGGCTGCCGTGGCTGTGAGCATCAGGCTTTGAGCAAGCAATCGGTCCAGATTGATCAGGCTGAAGCACCCTTTCGTTTAAGTCTTAAAAAACTATCCAGTTACTCACGATTTAGTTTCAGTTCACAGCTTAGTTTAAGCTTGGTAGCAGGCCTCAAACAGCAAGTTTTTAGCGAACAGATCAGTCTTGATGTTGTAAATGGGCTATTTCGTTTCAGCAAAAAAATCGATGCTGCTCATTATCTGGAAATCATTAGTGACGGGTCTCGTTATGCAGTGAAAAATCGCCAAGGTCCTTGGCGGGATGGTCGTGATAATAAAGCCTTTCTCGCTGAAGTCATTGATGATGGGCTTAATCTTAGCAGCTGGCTCCTTGATCAGTGTGGTATTGCTAGCTCAGCACAGATCAATACTCAGCTTAGCTCTGATGCGACTTTTATCAAAAGCATGCCACCTGAGGCCGGTATTCGTGATTGTAAACTTAAGGCGACGATCAGCCTTGAGGCCAGCGAACTTGAGCTGAACTGTGCTGCTAACGATGGTTCTTTGCAGCTGAGCGCTCGAACTAAGTTATTAGAAAACAACGACTTAGCAGAGATCGCTCTGCCAGATATTATCGAAAACGAGCCTCTCTTGTACCCGGTAAATATTGCGCCAAAATTGCTCGACTTACTGAAACAAGAGACCAGGTGAGTACGTGAACCAGGGCTTTGACATTATCGTTAAAAAATTTGGTGGCAGTTCGCTTGCTACACCTGAAAAATTAACTCAGGTTGCTCAGTTTATTAAGGCTAGTTTAGAGCCGGGAAAAAAAGTGGTAGTGGTCGTATCAGCAATGGGTCATACTACCAATCAGTTGATCAGCTTGGCATACGAGCTTAACCCCGATCCTCCTAAGCGCGAGCTTGATATGCTGACCAGTTGTGGTGAGCGTTCTTCGATGGCTCTGCTCGCCATGGCTTTAGCTAAGATTGATGTTAAAGCGCTGAGTCTTACTGGTTCTCAGTCAGGAATTATTACCGACGAGCATCATAGCTCGGCAAAAATTATTGCTATTCGCCCTCAACGCGTGCTTGAGGCTTTAATAGATAGCCAGGTGGTGATTGTCGCTGGTTTTCAAGGTGTCTCACGCGAACGGGAAATCACCACGCTTAAGCGAGGAGGCTCTGACACCACCGCGGTAGCCATGGCCGCTGCCCTTAAAGCTTGCGCTTGTGAAATCTATACTGATGTTGCAGGTGTGATGGACGCCGATCCGAGTATTATTAAACATGCCCAAAAAATAGCTGAGCTTGACCATGAGTTGATGTCTTCCATGTCTCTTTATGGTGCTAAAATTATGGCCTATGATGCAGCTTTGCTAGCACAAGAGCTGGGTGTTAGTTTGCTGATTGCTCAGAGTACCAAAGATCAGGGCTCAAAAGTCTTTGCTGAAGTAGCGATCAAAAGCACGGCTAACACTATGCTTAAAGCCATCAGCCATCTACGCGGCATCATGCGCCTAGCTGTTAAAATAGATGAATATGAGCTTAATAACTCTTATTTCTTATGCGGCCATATGGTGGATGGCTATATCCACGGCTATGTCTCTAATGATCTTGCCCAAGAGTTTAGGGACCAGCCAGCACTAAGCGTCGGTCTTGCTTTGATCTGTTTACACCTAAATCACCCAGCCGATAATCTTAAGGTCTTAGCCCGGGCGACTAAGCTTTTAGGGCCGAAAGCTTTGCTGGATGCTATTTTGGGCGATAATAAAATATTTTTAATTACTAAAGATGAAGAACTTAATCAGGACTTAAATTCATTATATGAAATGTTGCTATAAGGAGGAATCATGAGTGATCATGTCCAGCCAGGCCGGGTAGCCTTTTTGCTTAATGCTAATGCTAAAAGTGTTACCGACAGGCAGAAAAAGCGCATTGCACAGTTGATTCCGCCTGAGGATCTTTATTTTTCCAACAGCCTCAAAGAAGCCAAAAGCAATATTGAAACTATTGTTAATAAATCATATTCTTATATATTTAGCGGTGGCGGTGATGGTACAGCAGTGAGCACCATTAATCTCTTGGCTCAGTGTGCTAGCGATCGGCCTGAACATCAAATTCCACGGATGGGCATATTGAGGCTTGGCACTGGTAACGCACTAGCCAGGCTCTTAGGCGCACGTAAGCCTGAGCATGATATTAGTGCCATTTTGGCTGGTCAAACACTTAAGCCATTATTGTTATCGATGGTAGAAACTAGCGAAGGATTGCTTACACCTTTTGCCGGTATTGGCTATGATGGCGAACTGATGAACGATTTTGAGTCGGTTAAAGAAGTATTTTTTGAAAGCCCTTTTAGAAAATTTTTCAGTTCTTTTTTAGGTTATACCATTGCCGGCCTCTTTCGCACTCTGCCACGCCAAGCAGGTAAAGCTCCTGCTCGGGTCTTGATAAAAAGCTCTCAGCCAGCCTATCGCATCATAAATATCGATGGCAAGGACGAAGAGATTTATATCGAAAGCGCCACTAGCCTTTACAACGACGTAGCTCCGCTTATCTGTGTTGGTACCATACCATTGCTTGGATATGGAATTAAAATGTTCCCTTTTGCCATGAAACGGCCTGGTTTTATGCACTTACGTGTCAGCGCCGTGCCCATTGGCGTATCTTTAGTTAATCTATATCCGGGAATTTGGCATGGGAACTTTCGCCATCCTGAACTTTATGATTTTTTAGTGAAAGACGTCACTATTGAATCAGACGTAGGTTTGCCCTATCAGTTTGCCGGTGATGCCATGGGCTATAAAAAGAAGCTTTTTTTCAAAACCTCTACTAAACCAATCAGCATGGCATCGCTGGTCAAGGTCAATAAAAAACTCAACCTCCCTACTCAGCCGCTGTTAACGCCAATGAGCTAACAGTTAAAATTTACTGAAAAATCATCCGCTTATTATCGGTAATCGGCTTAAAGTTGGCGCGATAGGGATTGATATCAATCCCACCCCGCCGGCTAAAGCGCCCAAAGACCAGAAGCCGCTCGGGCTTAGTACAGCTTAAAATATCTCTATAAATCTGTTCGATACAGTTTTCACTAAAACCAGCATGCTGATTAAAAGAAACGAGATAGGCAAGGAGACTCAAGCGATCGATAGCCGGGCCTTGATAATCAATAAAAACCGAGCCCCAATCGGGCTGACCTGTCACCAAGCAGTGAGACTTAAAAATGTGGCTTACCACCCGATCGGCAATAATCTTCTTTGGATCACAGCGCAGCAAGGCTGAATCAGGTAGGTAGGTTTTTACCTCAAGATCTAAGTTATCCAGACAAAAAAAGTCGCTTTCAAGTAAGGTACTTAAAGTGGCAAAATCCTGAGAATTAAGTTCCACCTCAACCGTGGCTTGGCATATAGCACTCAAGTCACGGGCTATCAATTCTTTCACCTCGCGCTGATCATCAAAGCATTTACTGTTGAGCGAGTTCAAGAAAAGCTTGACTGATTTTGATTCGGCAAGCATAGGCGATGTCGCCGGCACTAAAAAACTCGCCAAAGCGCGAATCGGCTTAGCTTTGCTATTAAGCCACGAGAGTTCATAGGCATTCCAGATATCAAAGCCCTGCCACCTAATATCAGCACTAAAGCCCATGGCATCTCGCTGCAAAGAGCGGCTGATCGCTTGCAATAAGCTAGGGTTATAAGCTGTGGGGTAGGCAATTTTATGCCCAAGCATAGAAGTATTGGATGCTGTTTTTTGTAAACTTGTCATATTCAAACCCTAATATGCCCGTGGCCTTTGCCAACCCACTTATAGGTACAGAGCTCATTAAGACCCATGGGGCCTCGGGCATGAAGCTTGTCGGTGCTAATACCTATTTCGGCACCTAGGCCGAAGATGGCGCCGTCAGTAAAGCGGGTGCTGGCATTTACATAGACGGCAGCAGAATCTATTTGTCTTGTGAAAGCCTGTTGGGATAGTTGATTATTGGCAATAATAGCATCCGAGTGATGTGAGCCGTGTTTATTAATATGCTTAATTGCCTGTTCAATATTGGCTACTACTTTAATCGAGACGATTAAATCTAAATACTCAGTACTAAAGTCTATCGGATTAGCCATCTTCATGCTTGGGCAAAGTGCTCGAGCTGATTCGTCAGCGCGCATTTCAACGCCATTAGCATGAAAAAGCTCAGCGAGCTTAGGCAAAAACTCAGGAGCAATATTCTCGTGAACGACAATACTTTCAGCGGCATTACATACGCTTGGGCGTGAACATTTGGCATTGTGGCAAATACTTAAGGCCATCGAGATATCAGCCGAGTCATCAACATAGATATGACAAACACCTTTGTAATGCTTAATTACCGGCACAGTGGCGCAGTCGGTCACTGCTTTAATCAGACTTTCGCCGCCGCGTGGGATAATCACATCAACATAGTTATTAAGGCGGCATAAGTAAGTAACTGCCATACGATCTTGCACGGGTATTAGCTGTACGGCTTCAGGAGTGAAATTGATTTGGGCTAGGCCCGCCGAAAGGGCATCCATGATCGCCCGATTGCTGTGTTCAGCTTCTTTACCACCGCGCAAAATCACGGCATTACCACTTTTTAAGCATAGAGCTGCCACGTCAGCGACCACGTTGGGGCGCGATTCAAAAATAATGCCAATCACGCCAATCGGTACCCGGACCTTTTTAAGCTCCATACCATTAGCTAAAATCTTGCTGGTAATAAGTTTAGCAACCGGGTCATCGAGTTTGATAATATCTCTTATGCCACTAATCATCGAATCGATAGTTTTGTCGCTGAGATTTAAGCGTTCTAATAATGGTTTTGATAAGTCTGTGGCGAGCTTAAGATCTAAAGCATTGGCTGATTTTATCGCTAAACGATGTTTTTCCAAGCTATCAGCCATAGCATTCAAGGCCTGATTCTTTTCTTCACTGCTAAGTAAAGCGAGCTTGTACGAAGCATTTTTGGCCAGTATGCCAAGATTAGTCACGAGTTCTTGCATGAGATTACTCCAAAATAACCAGGTTATCTCGATGAACTACCGCTTCTTCACCGTGATGACCTTTTAAAAGCTTTAACTGATCATGACTTTTTTGGCTGATGCCTTTAGCAAAGCTTAAGCCGCTAAGATCGCGAATTTCTACTACTGCGCCCTCGTTAAAATCACCATGCACCTCACGAATGCCCACCGCTAAGAGGCTCTTGCCCTTGGTGGTCAGTGCCAGTTTAGCGCCATCGTCAACTACCAAATAACCTGTAGGGCGGTGATAAAATGCGATCCATCGCTTACGACCAGGCATTTTAGATGAAGCGTCAAAAATTTCACCGACTACCGTACCAATATTATCACCACGAAAGATTCTGGTCAGCGCATGTTTTTCAGCACCCGGCGCAATCACGGCGATGCCGCCGACATGAATCATGTTGGCAGCTGCCATAAGTTTGCTCTTCATGCCGCCTACAGATAAGCCTATTTTATGAGTTTCTATGTGCCGCAAAACATCTTCGTTGAGCTCAATAATATGGGGCAAGCGCTCTTGTTCACCAGCATTATTTTTGATCATGAAGCCCTGTGAAGTAGTTAGCAAGATCAGCGCTTTTACCTCTAAAAGCATGGCTACCAGCGAAGCTAAGACGTCGTTATCACCAAACTTAATCTCATCAACCGAAACCGTATCGTTTTCGTTAATAATCGGTATGACACCACGGTCTAACAGAGTATTTAAGGTATGTTTAATATTGAGATGCCGATTACGTTTAGTTAGATCATCATGGGTGAGCAAGACCTGAGCTACTAGACAGCCATAACTGCCAAATAAATCTTCGTAGGCTCGCATGAGTCGCACCTGACCAATTGCTGCCGAAGCCTGCAAGGTTGGTAGATCAGTAGGACGTTTTAGCAGACCAAGCGCTTCCATACCTGCACCAATAGCGCCAGAGCTAACAAAAATAACTCGCTTACCAGCAGCATGTAAATCAGCAATTTGCTCAACCAGGTGAGATATTATCGGGTAGTTTAGGCGCCCGCTGTTTTCCAATAAAACACGAGATCCAATCTTGACCACTACTGTAGTTGCAGTTTTTAAAATATCTCTAACCATCTTGCTAAGCCTAGGGATGACAAATTTTATCGATCTTATTAACCAGCTCACGAATAGCAAAGGGTTTGGCCATAAATTGATCAGGCCTGAGATTTTTAACTGAACCAGCCTCACCAAAGTTTATCGCTCCGCTCAGAACAATAACCGGTATTTGCATTGACCTTTCTGCTAATTTATTGAGCACATCAATACCAGACGCTCGAGGCATATTTAAATCGAGTAAGATAACATCAGGTCGATTATTTTCAATGGCTCTCATGCATTCGATACCATCGCTAGCTTCGACCACCGCATAACCGCAGGCACAGAGTCTCGCGGCTATTAGCTCCCTCAATTGGGGCTCATCATCGCATATCAAGATTTTTTTCTGCGTCATGTGATACCCTCAGTTTATAGCTGAACAAATTATATTATAATATCCAAATATTCTGCTATAAATAATCGTTAAATAAATATATTTTTTCGTGCTATTTTAGCAAGTTACCGCTCCAAACTGATTACCAAGAAACTAACACCTAAAGCAGTCACATGCTTAGGGGGGCTGATAATGGCTCGATATATCTCACTGATTTTAGTATTACTGATATCTAGTGCTAACTTAGATGCCAAAATATTGGTCAGCACCAACGGCCAAACACTTAAACTTGGGCGCCATACCCGCTGCCATGAACTTGAAACCATCAGCAAACAAGATATCTGCGACTGTTGTCTTATTCAACAAGTGATGGTGCGTAAAAAAAGCAGAATGACCGCTATTAAAAAATGCGTAGCCCATAAGCAGTGTGCCAATGAACTTGGCTACCGGCTGAGTATTGAACAGGCGCAAAAAAACTTAGCGCCCTTAGAAATTGTCAACCTCAATAAATTGGACGCTCAGCTCAAGATACCTGATAATGGTCTGGTTAATCCAGAGCTTGTCGTCCATATCTTGATCACGTTAGAGAATCATCATGTCATTGATTTACCCGAAGAGCTCTTTAAGCTTCATAAAGATTATCCCTGCCTTAAAGCTAAAGCGCTTGGTGATCAGGTCAAAGGTCTTTATAGTGGTCAACTGTTTGCAGTGAGCTATAATCGCCGGTGCCTGAAAAACACTGAGCAAGACTTGTGGCAACCCCTCTATATCCTTAAAGAAACCAAGAAAGGCCTTAAAGAAATAGCCAATTTGCATCAGCTCAGCCGATCAGCCTTAAGCCAAGAAAAAATACCCACCATGCAACTGGTATTAAAGCCTGAGGATTTTAGCGGCCAAGCTATTGCACGTATTAGTTTTGAAGATTGCCATTTTAGTATTAAAACTTTAGGAAGAAATCGCTATTTTTCTTTGCTCCAAACTGCTTCCGGTAAGAGTCTTCATCAGCACTTAAAAACTTTTGCAGAAAAAATTGACGCCATGGAACCCAAAACAGTGGCTAACAGCAGTGAGCTAGCTGAGATTAAGCATAGTTTTTTGAGGGTCGGCTATGCTATGGCAAAAATCCATCAAAAATATGCTCGAACTGATTTAAGCGGCCAAAAAATAATCGCTAATACTTACACTCACGGCGATTTTCACGCTCAGAATGTTTTTTATGACCCAGGATCTGACGATGTAACACTCATCGACAATGAAACCTTTGCCTTATCGCTGAAAAATCCAAGCTCCGGTGTCAATGATTTGGTTGATCTATACTTGTTACACAGCGTCAAAACAGTCGCCCACCGTTTTGCTCATACGCTTGAAACTAACCTAGAGATGGGTATCAATGACCAGATTTGGCATCTCTTATGGCAAGAGCTTTTTATTGGCTATCTCAAAGCTTTAGAGCCCAAGAACCGGGAACAACTCATCAAAGCATATTATGAACTGCGAGAACAGTTTTACCAAGGTATATCAAACGCCTCAGTCTTTACTTCGCTAAGAAATTTCAAAGACCAACGTATGCTAAAACGTATCGGCCCCTCCCTGCGGCGCTCTCTACTAAAACACCAAGATTTAGACCATACTTTCGAACAAGTTTTGTTGCGATTAACCGACTAATTAACCTGCCACAGGCATAACAAGTTCTTAGATAGACCGCATTGAGTGATATTTATGGGTTTATCAAGATGTTTATCTATTTTTTTACAGCAATAATAACTAGTTATACCGTTATGGCCGATCCAATCGACGAAGTTTTTAAGCTGGCTCAACAGGCTCGTAAACCCAGTTATTATCTTAAAAAACAAGGTCGACTAGTCAGCTTAGGCACAGCATCATTGGATCAAGCTCAGATAGTCTTATTACCTGAAGTACATGATGATAAAGATAGTCTTTTAAACCAATTTCTTATTCTTGCTCGGGAACAGCAGATCGGTCGTGATTTCATTGTCCTTGATGAAAGCCTTAAAGCTATGGAGCAAAGTAAGTGGGAGCTTTTTAGCGAAAAAGCTGTGGAAATTATTGCTGCTCAGCATAAGAAATCCAATTATTCAGTTAAGGATTTTGAGACTAACCTGCAAAACTTAGCTACTAAACTGCGCAAGCAGCCTGATTTACTCAATTATGTCAGAGACCCAGGTTTATGGACTCTAAAGCCATTTTCAGCCATGTCGACCACATTTTTTGGCTGGGATCGGCCTAAGCACGAATCTCTCTACGACCGCAATCTGGAACTGGTAAAAACCCTCAACAAGCTTATCCCGCGCTATCAGCGGATTTTTGTCATGCTGGGAGCTCGACATGTGCCTGAGCTTGACTATCTTCTCAGCAAGCATGTGCTCTGCCCTAGTAATAAGTATGCTAGCCCTAAAGATTTTTTTGCCAGTGTAAGCAACACGGATAATCTAGCCTATGGCACCGGTAGCAGCGCGCCCATTTACCAGTTTTTATCTAAGCACAGCTACGCCGTGGTATTTAACCACAATCTCTACTCAGTTCTTCAGCGCATTAGCCAAGAGTTTGACCATAAAAAAAGCCCGTGTATCAACCTAAAAAAAGGCTAGGAGCAAATACTCCCAGCCGACGGGCGGTCACTCGGCCGCTCTTTCGGGCCTCTTAGGCTCTAGCAACCTGGACCAGGTTCTATCTGGATTATAACCAGATCAATATCTGGGAGCAAGTTGTCTAATTTCAGTACCTTAGGTGTTGATCAAGAGCCCCCTTGATCCATTGACATAGCTGTAGCATGTAGAAAGTCTAAAAAATTAGTAGGAAGGTAATAATATGTCAGATAATCCAAGTCTATCGCGCGGCAAACGACGTCTCGCTGATTTCTTCATTCAGAATAAAGCCGAAGTAGACTATAAAAATACCGATGTTTTGCGTCGTTTTATTTCACCCGAAGGAAAGATTTTACCGTCACGCCGCTCAGGTTTGGTTGCTACCAATCAAAGAAAAGTTACTCGTGCGATTAAACAAGCCCGTTCGGCTGGTTTACTGCCCTTTAGAAGCGTCGAAGTCTAAAAAATCAGTTCCTAAAAGCGTATGCTTGAACCCTGTGTGATAGTTTGATCGCATGGGGGTTCATGCGTGAAAAAAACTTTCATCTTAGATACCAACGTTTTATTACACGACCCGCGGGCGATGTTTAGCTTTGCAGACAACGACATCATCATTCCCATCTATGCGGTTGAAGAAATCGACAACTTTAAGAAGGAACTCTCAGAGCTCGGGCAAAATGCCCGCCAAGTTAGCCGTTACCTAGATGAGCTGCGTGGTGTTGGATCGCTGGCTAAAGGCGTAAAGCTCGAGTCTGGCGGTACGCTGAGGGTGGCTACCTCAAGCAGACTTTTGCCACCTGAAATTACTTCTGACCGCGGACAGGACAGCCGTATTTTAGCAGTAGCTTTTGACGCTCAGGAGAACCTACGCGGCAAGCAGGAAGTCGTTTTTATTACCCAAGATACTAACTTACGCATTCGTTCAGATGCCATCGGTATTTGCTCAGAAAACTTTGAGCCTGAACCCACTAAAATCGACGAGCTTTATACCGGTTATAGCGAAGTGGAAGTTGATCGTGAGCATATTGACCAGCTCTATAAATCAAACGGCGTTCTACTCAAAGACACCAAGCTATCTAATAATCAGTTTGTTATTTTAAAAGATCGAGCCAATAACTCTCATTCAGCCTTATCAAGGCAGTGCCCCAGTACCAACGCTTTAAAACCGATTATTAAACCTACTCATGAAGTGTGGGGTATTAGCCCTCGCAATAAAGAGCAAGTTTTTGCTCTTGATTTACTCTTAGATGACGATGTGCAGTTAGTTACTCTGGTTGGTAAAGCTGGCACCGGTAAAACCTTGCTAGCTATTGCTGCAGGATTACATCTTGTTGCTGATGAGCGCCGCTATCAGCGTTTATTGGTTAGTCGGCCCATCTTCCCACTCGGCCGAGATTTAGGTTATTTACCGGGTACAATTGAAGAAAAACTCAACCCGTGGATGCAGCCCATTTTCGATAACGTTGAGTTTATTATGGGCCGCTCACATTTTTCACGGCAACATAACAAGCGCAGCTACCAAGAACTCATCGACTTAGATTTATTGCAAATCGAGCCTTTGACCTATATTCGTGGCCGCTCGATTGCCTCACAATTTTTGATTGTCGATGAAGCACAAAATCTTACGCCTCATGAAGTCAAAACTATCGTATCGCGTGCCGGTGAAGGGACCAAGATTATTTTAACCGGAGATCCCTACCAAATCGACCACCCTTATGTCGACTCAACCAATAATGGCCTAGTGCATATCGTCAATCGTTTTAGAAACCAAGCACTGTTTGGCCATGTACGTTTGAAAAAAGGCGAACGCTCAGTACTGGCCGAAGCAGCCGCTAACCTGCTCTAAAAAAACTCTTCCTAAAGAATAATATGCAAGGTCAACATGATCGGCGTTTCATAGACCAAGTACTTAAGCGCGTTAGGTACAGGGCGGGTTTCTTCTGGCTTATCTGTTAATTGTTGTAAAATCCTGCTTTTGGAGGCATAAAAAAAATCTCCTCGTAAGCCCCATTCCAAAGCTAGGCCCAAACGCTCAAAGGGAAATGCCTCAATGCCAATGGTAGCCATTGCATTGACCCCAACGGGAAGCAATGCATAATCTTGTTTGGCATAGGTGTTATCAAGTTGTTTCCTAAAGTCATTAAATTCGCGATATGTTTTAAAACGATAAACGGTAAGGTAATCCAGAAACGACACTGAGAGACCGGTGCCTAGACGGCTAAAGATGCCGATGCGGTCAGTAAGGGCTATATAGGGTTTGCCGAAAATGGTGAAGCGCAGGTGTAAGGGTTCAAAATTAGCTTTACTAGTAGGAAAGTTTAAGGAAAAAAGAGCGCCGGCATTAAAATATTTATAGAGGCCCGCTTCAAACGACACTGTACCGGCCAGGTTATTGGGTAGCTTGGCCCTAAGCAGGGAGTTCTCTGTGCCATGAAATCTACGTGCCATACTATAATCAAAACTCAACGAGAATTTCGGATAGCGTAGAGGTTGAATATATTCTTCACCAATACCAAATTGCTCGACCTCATCAGCCACAGCGGCTAGAGCTAAGCATAAGCTAATTACTGTTATATGAAATAGATTTCGTATCATGATAGTTTCTCTGATTAGCAAAACAGCAATAAAAATATAACACGCTTTAGTAGCATAAAAAAGTTTTCTTATTTATCGCCTAGGTGTTGCCGATTGGTTTTGAATTAGCAATATCGAAGCCGGTGAATAATTTGGCTACGTAGCTTTTTATTACTATTATTATTACGATCGGCCTGCATTTTTGACTTATTTATATGGTGTTATATGCGTTTTATTAGCCTGTTCGGTATTGGTTTGATATTGTTAGCTTCGTGTTCCAGCGTTAATCAAGCAGTGCGGCCCTCTCGTGGCAGCAGTGTGATTGACCATGATTTAGCCAAGCAGCTCGCTGGTAATGGCTCCATACAGTTGCTTAAACACCAACTTCTACCGATTGATTATTTGAGAAAACACCCAGATATGAAGGGTCTTTTGATTAATCACTACATGGGCACCGGTAAAACCTATTTGGGCATAGGTTTTGCCGAGTTGTATCCCGATCGTCCCGTGATCATTCTCGCACCGCGTTTTTTAGAAAGTAACTGGATGAACTCGATTCAAAGTTATGGCGCAGCAGAACAAAAACGTTTTAGCTTTGTGTCCTATGAAGATGCACCGGATAAACTCGCAAAAATCGATTTATCCAAGAATTTGATCTTGGCTGATGAAGTGCATAATCTAGTCAAAAAAATGCGCTCGATCGATACAGAGTCGAATACTAGATATACCGAAGTATATACTAATCTAAGAAAGGCTTATAAAATCTTAGGGCTGACCGGTACGCCGATTTACTCTGATGAATCTGATATTGCTTTTTTGCTTAACTTGGTTTCAGGCCAGGATGTGATGCCCTTTAATCAAGAGGCTTTTCGTTTGCAGTACACGCGCATTCTACCTACCCGTCAGTTTTTTCGTGGTTATTTGACTGAAAGCAATTTAATGGTGGTCATGTTACCGGTTTTTATGGGTGCTTTTATGGCTGCTGCGATAGGGCCAGAAGTAGCTCTAACCGGGTTACCACTTGGCATTGGCCTCACAGTAGGTGTCAATAAGTTATGGGGGCCGCCATCTTTTAAGCTACGTGAACTTGATGTTAATAAAATGAAGCCGATTCTCAATCAATATGTCTCTTATTTTAGATTTTCTGATAGCCATTTTAAAGACTTCCCGCCTCAAGATTTTAAAATCGAAGAAGTTCCCTACAATAAGTATCAATACTCGTTCTTTTTGCGTTTAGTTGAAGGCGATTTACCGGTTGATCAACTGCAGCGCCTGCTTGAGAACGAGCAGATCAAACAGACTGATGAGTATGTGAAAATCAACAGCACGAGTATTCATGAACAAATCTATGCATCTATTGGGGCGGGTCGTGACATTGGTAATTTTGAGTTCAAAGATGCCGAGATGAAGCTTATAGAAGCTCCTAAATTTGTCAGTATCTATAAAGAATTGATGAAAAATAATGAACAAACAGTGATTTATTCGAATTATTATCAGACGGGAATCTTGGCTTTTGAGAAATTTTTACAACGCCAAGGCTATCAGCAAAAATATGCCATTATTGACCCAAGTATGCCGATGGAAAAAGTCAATGAAATCGTTGCTTCTTATAATCAAGGGGATATCAAGCTTTTGATGCTTCATCCTGAGGTGACTGAGGGTATCTCACTTAAAGGTACTCAGTATTTGCATCTTCTTGAGCCCATGCTTAACAGTACCGTGCTTGAGCAAGTGATCGGGCGAACCAGACGTTTTCAATCTCACAGCCATTTGCCTAAAGATAAGCAGCTAGTAAAAGTTCGTATGTGGCAATCAACTAGCTCTAATTGGGATCCTGAAATCGGTGGTATTAATCGAGTAAACTGGTATAAACGCTACCGCGAGTTGTCTTACATGGCCGGTTGGGGCATTGGTATTCACCAGATCGACAAAAAGCTTGACCATAAAGCCTTAAATCCTGAAGAACTGGCCTTGCTTAAGCTACGTACGCTGGAAAAAAATCTGACCGAGATTCAAGCGGTGTTAACTGATCACTCGATTGAGAATACCTACCAGCAATGAGGACCTATGACCACATCAAAATTCACCACCTGGACTTTTGGTCTTTTGCTGTTGTCCAGTTTGATTTTAGTGGTCCATCTATTGTTTAGTTTTATTACTCCGGTGATTATGGCTCTAGTAATCGTGTCGATCTTTGGTCCCGTTCATCGACGCTTGTTGCTTTTTTGTGGTGGGCGTGAATTTTTGGCAGCCAGTATCGCCACTACGCTGGTTTTTCTAATGGTCATGGTGCCACTGACCTTGTTTTTACTCGTTTTAGTGCAACAGGGGCTCACCCTTTATCATGCAACCGCCAGCTTAAAAGAGGTTGATAGTATCTCGGTATGGTTACAATCTCTTAGAGAATACTTAGAGCAGTGGCAAACCTATCTTGCTGGTTATAATATAATTATTTCCCCTGAGCGTATTATTAATTTTGCCACCAATTTTAGTCAACTAATTGGTCAGCATTTTTATGACTCTATTGGTGTTTTAGCTGCTAATTTACTATTGCTGATATTTAACTTTATTCTCACAGTTGCATTAGTGCTAGTATTCTTTATCAGTGGTCGTCCAGCTAAAATATACTTAATGGATTTAATCCCTATTCCAAACAGTGAAAAAGAGCGCCTAGTTAAGCGTTTTCACGAGTTATCCAGAGCGGTATTTCTTGGCAATGGCTTTATCAGCTTACTAGAGGGCTTAATTGGCGGCTTAATGTTTTATGCTTTTAACGTACCCGGGGCATTGATTTGGGGGGTAGCGATGTCATTAGCGGCTTTTTTGCCAGTGGTTGGCGCTACGGTGATTGTCATTCCTGCTAGCCTATATTTATTTTTATTACATGAAAAATGGGTAGCTATGGTATTTTTAAGCATAAATACCATCCAGCTATTAGTTTTAGAAACAATAGTAAAACCACATTTAATTGGTACTAAAAGCCAAATGCATGCCTTCTTGGTATTTTTATCAGTGATAGCAGGGGTACAGATTTATGGTGTTCTTGGTTTATTCTATGGGCCTCTCTTAGTAACCATGTTTTTGAGTCTGACTGAAATTTATAAAGAGCATTATCGTGATCGGCTATTAAAAATTACTCCCTAACATAAAGGGCCCCAAAGTAAACTTTAAGGGCCCTAAGGGAGAATTGAGGAGAGATGAATTATTAATTAAACCAATCTCATCAAACCATCATTCCCGTTTATAAGAAATAAGCAAAAAATCTGGTTAGAAAAAAATCAGTAAAAACAATGACGAGCGAAACATTAACCACGGCACGTGTGGTCGCACGGCCTACCCCACGGGTACCAAAATCGCATTGAAGACCTTCGTGGCAACCAACGATGGCGACGCCAAAGCCAAAAAAGAACGATTTAACAAAACCTGATACGATGTCGAGCATCTTAACCGTGCCAATTGCCGAGCCATAAAACGATACTGGACTTACGTGAAATTCACCCCAAGCAATAATAATCGCTCCAAAGGTTCCTATTACAGTCGCCAATACCGATAACAGAGGCAGCATCAAGGTACTGGCAATAACGCGGGGAACAATCAGCTTTCTGATCGGACTAGCACCAAGAGCCCTGATCGCATCAATTTGTTCAGATACGCGCATAGAGCCAATTTCAGCGGCCATTCCCGCCCCAATACGGCCACCTACCACCAAGGCGGTAAATACAGGTCCGAGCTCACGCACGAGTGATACGCTGGTCACTCGGCCAATAAACTGCACCGCCCCTAAAGCGCGCAAAGTAATGCCAAACTGAAAGGCAAAGACCACGCCGACGAAAAAAAGTGTTACCGAAGCAATGGGCATTGATGCCAGACCAACTTGGATACACTGATCTTTAAGTTCATCACTAATAAAGGGCCGTTTAAAACTATGTTTAAAAAAACGGCCGATCAGTAGACTAACGCCGCCCAAGTAGAGAATTTTTTCTCTGATATAGGCGCCAGAGGCTTCAAAAGCATTGGCATTTACCGGAACTTTTTGTAGTCCCGACCGAACCATTTTCATAGCTTAGCCTCTGCCCAAAAACCACTAATAAGACTGTCAAAATCTTTGGCCAGATGTGCTTGGCTAAGCTCAGAGCTAAATACCCCATCAAAAACACAGCGATTTTTTCTTAAGACCATGATTTTTAAAAAACGCGGAACTCCATCGATCTTGGCTTCTATACTGGAAATTAAGGCTTCTCGCTCTGCCAGCTTTAAGCGCTCCTGCTTTTTAATCGCAATCTCACTAAAACCAACTAAGAGCTGAGCAGTGAGCGCTTCGAGCGGGCTATCGCTAATTTTTTCACACTGAGAACTGAGAAATATCGTCGCTTGTTGAGCACCATGCTCAAAATATAAGTCCGCACCGCGAAAGCTCTTTTGTTGCCAAGGTGAAGCTAGCGCCTGCACGCCAAACTGCGCATCCCGCTTATTTACGCTTAAGCTGAGCTTGTTAGTCACGCAAGCAAGCATGGGAGCAAACATGAACCACATGATTATCTTAGTTTTCATAACTTGAGTTTATAACATGGGGACTATAAAAGTCATGCTGTCCTGCTATGCTTGTTGTTAGGAGTTAGGCCCTATGCTACCAGGTTATTTACATTTTGATGTGCGTAATGGCTGTACCGCCGATATGATGATTTCTGCTCTCAGCAACTTACTTGGCCCCAGCGCAGAAACTTTAGAGCTGCCTACGCTTGACGATCCCAAACTTAAGCCTAATATACGGGCACTAGTTACTAAAATTAGCGAATATATTAATGAGCCTCTGTTAATACCTAAGTTAGTTTTATTAGTGACATTAATTGATAAACTTGATCCAAAATATATCAGTGCCACTAAAATAAATATTTATCTCGGTCATAATCGTCAGCCTCAAGATATTAAACAAGAGTTAATACTGCGCAATTTGTTATGCATGATACCGAGTTGTGAAGTAGATTATCCTGTACCAATCGATGTAGTCGCAGTGGCCTTTCTTAAAGTATTAGTCGGCCACTTTGGTATACGTGGCGATAGTGTCATTTTACAAACCGCTCAAGCCTGGTCTGATAATGGTGAGCATGTGCTTGAGGCTTTATGGTGCGAGGCTAGCCTGCCTGATACGATAAGTGAGCTTGGTCCTAGCAATGCGGTGAAGATAAAATTTTCTTATTACGTACAGGGTCTAGTATCAGCCAGCTTAGAGATAAGTTCGATTATCTCAATGCTTTCTTTGCATGGTGCGAGAACTATCAGTAGTTATTTAGTTCAAGGTGAACGCGCACAAAACTTTTATACCGTGACCTTTGTTGTACACGAAGATTATAAGCGCGAAGTGCTTGAGGCTTTTTTAGTAAAGGGTTCAGCTTTGGGCGTGATAGTGGTGCCATGTGAGCATCATCAACTCAATAAAAGAACAGTTAGCTTGCCCTTAGGTACTGGCAATAAAACTAGTTCTGCCAACTTTACCGAGTATACTTATCTCAATAAAATTGTTCGCGTTGAGCCATGTAAAGAAGATCTAGAAAAATATCTAGAAAAAAATAATTACCATATTGACGTCGCACGAAGCGACTTATTAAAACTATGGAAAAAATGGCGTGAATATATTATCGAAGAGAGTTAAAAAATATGGCAAAGTTAAGCGTAAATATTAATAAAATAGCAACCTTAAGAAATGCGCGCGGAGAAAATAATCCTGATGTGCTAAAAATGGCTCTGCTAATTGAGTCACTTGGGGCTGATGGCATCACTGTTCATCCTCGACCTGATCAACGCCATATTCGTAATGATGATATTTATAACTTAAAAAATCATCTTAAGGTCGAGCTTAATATTGAGGGCTACCCTACCGCTGATTTTATTAGCCTGTGCAACGATATAAAACCTGCTCAGATTACTTTAGTGCCAGATCCGCCTGATGTGATAACTTCTAACGATGGTTTTAAACTTATAGATGATGATGATTTTGACTTGGTTAAAAATGCGATCAAAGCGCTCACACCAAGTGGTGCTCGGGTTTCGATTTTTATTGACCCTATCGATTTTTTAAGCGGCAATGGTGAAATCATTAAAGCCACCGGCACTGATCGTATTGAGCTCTACACCCAAGCCTACGCAAGAGATTACCGTAACGCAGATATACTGGCACGCTATCAAAGCTTGGCCGCTCGAGTGCATAAACTTGGTTTAGGAGTAAACGCCGGTCATGACTTATCGCTGGATAATCTCTCCCCCTTTCTAAAAGCTCTCCCTGAGATCAACGAAGTGTCCATTGGCCATGCACTGATCTGCGATGCGCTAATTTTAGGCATGGCAGAAACCATCAAACGTTATAAGGCAGCCAGCGTGTGAATGCGCTCGCGTAGCCAGAAGATACCTTCAGGGCATAGGCTCTTTTCGGTGCGGTTGGTGAGAAGGACAATGATTAAATGGCTTTGAGGGTCCACCCATAAAGACGTGCCGGTAAAGCCAAAATGACCGACCGCTCGCAAAGATAAGGCTCTGGTTGAGCCTGTGCTTGAAGGGTGATCAAAACCTAAGCGTTGTTGTGCCCACCGGCCAATCAGGTTTTGTAAGTCAGTCTGGGGCTTGGTTAAAGCGGCTAAAACCCATCGGCCAAATTCAGCTACTTGTGGCAGACTACCAAACAGACCAGCATGGCCGGCAACTCCCCCTAGATAGAAGCAATTTTGGTCATTAACTGTTTTTTTAGAAAATCTAGCTTGAGGCCAGACAGCGCTAAAAATTTGCTCTAAATTTTGCCGATAGCGTTGTTCTAACAGCCAACCCAAAGCCAAATAATTTAAATCTGAATATAGGCGCTCTTTAGTGGGTTTGGGCTTTTGCTTAAACAGTTCAGTAAAAATGAGAGCACGGTTTTTTAAAAAATCATGCTTAGTAATACCGGGGCTGAGATAAAATTTCACATGAGCAGCCAGGCCCGAAGTGTGGCCCAGCAAATCTTTGACCGACACCCCAGACCATGAGCTAATCGGACACTCATCTAAGCTGATACGACCATCAAGAACAGCTTGCCCAAGAGCTGGTGTGCTAGCAATAATTTTGGTGAGGCTGGCTAAATCATAGACCGTCTGGTCGCTGGCCCCTCGATGAATGCTCAGATTTTCTTGATTTAGCCACAAAGATATTTTTGAGGCGATACCTACACTAATGGCTTGGTCGATTATATGACTAAGCTTAGCGTGCAGTGTGGTCATGCGCTACTCCAGATAGGTCCAGGTAAAAATATGGCCATCAACACGACTTATCATGCCACGAGCACCAAATAAAAGCGGCCAGTTAGGTTGATCATGGCCAAAGATGGGCCAGTCAAAGAGCGGAATCCCTAAATCATGAGCGAGGGGCTTAAAAGTATGCTCAACAAGCTCAGCCCGATCAAGATTAAAATGCCCGATCACCAGCGCCTTAAGCCCAAATAAGACCTGAGCATTTTTCAAGTGCTGAACAGTGCGCCAGACCTTGTAGGCTGGTTCATTAATATCTTCAATGGCCACAATCTTGCCGCGCAAAAAGCCTGGGTCAAAGCAGCCAATCAAAGATTGTAGGCTGGTGAGATTCATCGGCAGCAAAGGCCCTGATATTTGATCGAAAATAATGTTGTTAAGCGCTTTAAGTGGTGGGTAAACCAATTGCTCAGCCCTATCTTTAACTAAAAGCCTAATCTGATCAAAGCAGGCTCGTTCAGTATTGCTCAGTTCAAAAAAAATCGGCCCATGAATGCCTAGGCGTTGGGAGCGATAAAAGCGTAAAAAATGTAAAACCGTACTATCCGAATAGCCGATCAAAATAGGACCTTGGACAGGGATATTTACATAGTCATGTATAAGTTCGATAGCGCCACAACCACCGCGTACGCACCAGATCGCATCAGTTTCTTGTTGATCAGCGTCTAGTAGTTCAGCCAAGCGTTCGCCCTTAGTGCCATTAATAAAAGCAGGCTGCCCTAAGCGAGTCTCGGTAGCGCTAACAATCTTGATGCCAAGCGTACTTGCCAGTCTTAGACTGTCTTTAAGTAGCTGGTTGTCAAAACTGCTGGAGGGAGAAACTAGGCTCACACTTAAACTAGTCATAGAAAAGCTCGGGCAAGTTTAAGTTTTTGCTCGCTATAGGGGGGGTATTTGAGCGGGTTATCTAAGATATTAGCTTTCTTATAGACCGATCGTAGATGACTAAAAGTTTCAAAGCCATATCGGCCACGATAATTACCCATACCGCTTTTGCCGATACCGCCAAAAGGCAGACCAATAATCGCTGCTTGGCTGATACAATCGTTAATACCCACACTGCCTGAGCAGGTATGGTCAATAATGTGCTCGATATTGGCCTGATGATTAGAGAAAATATAGAGCGCTAAGGGTTGAGCTTTTTGATTAATGGCTTTTATAGCTTCATCAATGCTTTTGATATCTATGACTGGCAAGATCGGCCCAAAAATTTCGTCATTCATAATAGCTGAGTTAGCTTTGAGCTTAGTCAATAAAGTAGGCCCGATAAAGCGGCTGTCTAAGTCATAATCACCGCCATAGGCCAGATGTCCATCGCTAAGATATTTAATCAAACGCTCAGTATGACGATGGTTAATAATGCGTCCATAGCTTTCACTGTCACGAGAGTTCTCACCGTACATTAGCTGCAAATGTTTTTTGGCTAAGTTAATAAAGTCACCCATCAAATGGTCTTTAATTAAAACATAGTCAGGTGCTATGCAAGTTTGACCAGCGTTAAGAAACTTAGCCCACATAATACGTTTGGCTGCGAGCTCTAAATGACAGTGGTCATCAATGATACAAGGGCTTTTACCACCAAGCTCAAGAGTAAGTGGGGTCAAATTGACCGCCGCTTTTTTCATAACTTCAGAAGCAATCGATGCATTGCCAGTATAAAAGATATGATCAAAGGGCAGTTGTAATAAAGCTTGCGCAAGCGTGCCCTCACCGGTGAACAAGCGAAAACAATCAGGGTCTAGGTAATCGTTAACAATAGTACTGAGCACTTCAGCGCTAGCAGTCGACAGTTCAGAAGGTTTAATGATGGCGCAATTGCCGGCTGCTATAGCTGAAATCAGCGGCACGAGCGAGAGCTGAAAGGGATAGTTCCATGGTGCGATTATCAGCACTACGCCCTTAGGGCTTGGTTTGATATAAGCCTGGGCGGGTTGAAAAACTAAGGAGCTGCTAACTGGCCGGTGCATGCTCCATGCGCTTAAGTTTTTCAAGGCACATGAGATTTCTTCTTTGATGATCGCTATTTCAGTGACATAGCTTTCAAAGCGAGACCTGCCTAAGTCAGTTTTCAGAGCTGAAAAGATTGCTTCTTCTTGTTCATTAACGCCTTTTAACAGCTCTTTAAGAGCTCTTTTTCGAGCAGCCAGCGGTAAAAGAACGCGCTCTTGATGGGAGGTTTGCAGTATTTTAAGGCTAGATTCGATCATAAAAGCTCTCTATTGAGGTGGTTAGATGTCGTTTAGCAAAGAAGAAATGGCCCAAGTCGTGGCAGATCTAATTGAAGATGGTCAAAGTGTAAACTTGGGCATTGGTATGCCAACCATGGTGGCAGATTTTTTAGAGCACCGACCAGTAATGATCCACTCTGAAAATGGCTTATTGGGCATGGGACCTTATCCGCGTGCTGATCAGGTCGATCCACAAATTATTAATGCCGGCAAAGAAACCGTGACTATCAAACCAGGCGGCTCGGCTTTTGATTCGAACTTGTCGTTTGCCATGATTCGAGGTCGCCATATTGATGTGGCAGTCTTAGGTGCCATGCAGGTGTCGCTAAATGGCGATTTAGCTAACTGGCAAATACCCGGCAAAAAAGTCACCGGCATGGGCGGCGCTATGGATTTAGCGCTAGGCGCCAAAAAACTGATCGTCATGATGCAGCATTACGACAAAAATCGAGTAGCTAAACTAGTACAAGAGTGTTCTTTGCCGCTGACCGCACAGTCATGTGTCGATATAATTGTTAGTGATTTAGGAGTATTTTATATAAATAAATCAAGATCTTGTTTTGAAGTGCAGCACTTGGCACCGGGAGTGAGCTTGCAAGAACTAGGTGATAAAAAGCTCTTTTGTGCTAAGCTTAGAACTGAATAATCTGTCTTAGGCCTAATGAAGATGAAATTTTCTAACTTACATAAACGCGAGTTGCGCCGCATGCCGGTTGAAATCAACCTAACCAATTTGGTTGATATCACGCTTAACTTACTGCTTGCTTTCATGCTCATGGTCGGTGCTGCTCAGTCACCAAGCCTAGAAGTTAGCTTGCCAGAGGCTGACAACGGGAAGGCCATCAAGAATACTGACGCTTTGGTAGTGGTAATCACCAGCGACCAAAATATTTTGGTCAATAACAAAGCCATCAGCCAAGCTGAGCTAGAAAGCATGCTCAAAGAGTTTAAAGCCAAGAACAAAGGCCGGGTATTTTTACAGGCTGATAAGCTAGCTTCTCATGGCAACGTAGTACAAATTCTTGATTTAATTAAGAAAAACGGTATCGGCGAAGTAGCTATTGCCACTAGCTCTAAAGCTAAAAACTAAGATTGGTGCGCCCGGAAAGACTCGAACTCTCGACCCCCGGAACCGAAGTCCGGTGCTCTATCCAACTGAGCTACGGACGCTCACAAATGGGGTGAGTGAAGGGATTTGAACCCTCGACCCCCAGGGCCACAACCTGGTGCTCTAACCAACTGAGCTACACCCACCATTGACTGGTAGCAAAAATGGCCTATGCATCGATTGCGTCAATAGGGATAGAGTAAAATAGCATGACCATGGTAGCCCCCAATGAACTTAACTGGGCAGGATATGCTCTTTGTGAGCAAACAAGTTTACGAAAGAAAAAGCTTATGCGCACCATGCTTAATACCGTGGTTGAATACGGCTTGATTAAGCCAGACGATCATATTATGGTCGCTATTTCTGGCGGCAAAGACAGCTACACTTTACTCGATTTATTATTGCTGGCCCAAAAGCGTGCGCCCCATAATTTTAAGATCACTGCAGTGCACGTAGATCAGGTCCAACCAGGCTATGATGGCCGTCCACTCAAACAATGGCTGCTTGATAATAACATCAATCATGAGATTATCAGCGAAGACACTTACAGTGTTGTAATAGACAAAACAAAACCAGGTGGCACCTATTGTTCTTTATGTTCTCGATTAAGACGGGGTATCTTATATAAAGTAGCCGCTCGTATTGGTGCCAATAAGATAGCTTTAGGCCATCATCGCGAAGATTCGATCGAGACTATGCTCTTAAACTTGATCTATGCCGGTAAACTGCAAGCAATGCCGCCCAAATACCTAACCGATGATGGACAGTTCTTTGTCATCAGACCTTTAATTGAAGTTGCCGAGCGCGATATTATTTCTTACGCCAAACAAAAACAATTTCCCATACTACCCTGTAATCTTTGTGGTTCACAACAAGGCCTCAAGCGTGAACGCATGGGAGAGATATTAGATATGCTAGAAAAAGAAAAACCCGACGTCCGCTCAGTGATGCTCAACGCCCTAAAAAACGTCAACGTCAGCCATTTACTAGACAAACGCTACCTAGACGGCGATTACCAAGCACCCCCAAGAACCAGGCGCCTGGCAGTGATTGCTTAGCTAAATTATACCGAAACCACCAGACTCTTTTACCGCCTGGATAAATTTTTGTTTAAGACTGTCTTTAGAGATAAAATAATCTGGCAGATCGATCCGAAAGAAACAAGTATGACTTATCGGAAGGTTGCCTTTAGCTACGCTAACCGATTTAACTTCCAACTTCTGATCCCCACCCGGCAGTCGTGATGACCCGGTCCAAAACGGCATAAGCTTGCCAATAAAACTTGGATCAGATTCACTTTCCTCAATAATTATCTCCTTTAACCAGGTTTTACGGTTTTCACTAACACCATTAAATTCTAGCGCTGCAATAATGTCTTCTACTGTGGTTGGGTTGCCCTCCAACAGGAGCGCTAGCTCCTTAAGATGGAGATCTGAAATATCTATTGAGCCTACAACATCATGAAAGCCTCTTACAAAATGGCCGTACTGTGGTTTTTCGAGCATTGATTGCGCGCACTCTAATGCATAATCCAAGACATTTGAATCATCTACATCTGTACCATCCTTGAGTGCCAAGTATAAATGCTCAAATTTTTCTTTACGAATTTTCAACGTCATCATCGCAGTAGAAAAATCAACAGGACTACTTAGCATCATGATGGCTAGATATTCTTCAAGGAGGACAGGCTTTTTTCCCTGCAATTGGAGCAGCAGATTTAACGGCAGACCGACATAAGGAACACCCTCACCTTCAATAAAGCTGAGTTTGGCAAAGGCAAAACCAATATTTTCCCAACAGTTAGCTTGATTAGCATCGTTGCCGTTGACAGCAGCAGTACAATTAGGCCAATTATTAAAAGTTTCACTAACCTCATCTCGCAGGCTTGATTTTTTAAACATAGCCCCTATTTGCTTAGCAACATTGTCCTTGAAATCGCGCGTGAGACCTCCCACATCAACACCTGGCTCACCGATAAAACTAATCGATTTATGAAGTTTTTTGTACCTATTATCACCAAAAAAGAGCTCTACATACTTCTTTAACTCTTCTCCTCTTTGCACACCATAATACGATCCGCCAACATTTATTGTTTGAGTATGTGGAACATACTGTAAAATAGAACCACCAAGCTTAATACCTTCAATATGCCTACTTCTTGCATTAATCGGTTTTTCTCCAACCTGAAACCGGATACCCCTGTTATATTCAACACACTTGTCCTCAATGGCCATAATGAACTGTTCAGAATCACCGAACCTATTAGTAGGAAAATAGATAACAGAAGCAAGATTTTCTCTGGCAAGGTAGTCGTCTGCTCTTGCAATGTAACAATCACTACCAACAAGGGTCTCTCTTGCTGAAGCCCCTACTACTGGCGGAGGAACTATTATTGGTGGCGGCACGATTACTGGAGGAGGAGGAACTATTATTGGTGGCACTGGCACCGCTGCCGGCGGAGCCACCACTGGCAAAGGCGGAATTTGTGCCACAGCCAAAGCAGCACCCTTTCCCGATAAAGAACCATCGCAGCCAAAAGCTAAAGCCAAGAAACACCATACCATGGCCTGAAAAAGCATTTTACCTAAACCATTCATAATAACACCAAACATAGCGCATTTAATAAAATTACAATCACTTTCTACACATATACACATGATTCGCTGTTGTCAATATGATCTTTATTTATAGTGTTATTTAACAATGATGTTGATACGTTTTAATGGATCGCAGTCAAACAATAGGTAATGTATGCGTTTTCTATGTTTAATTTTTACATTTTTTAGCTACAGTAATTACACAGCAAACAATAACTATTATCCATATTTAAACCAACAAGAACAAGATAAGCTGTCAATAGTATTATCAAAAATATCTGACTTAAAAAAGTCAATGAAAGATTTCTGTCGTATTAAAACCAGCATCAATTTTATCACCAGTCCCGACAAAGAGTTTTGCAGCATAAACAATAACACTGCTAAAAGCCATAAAAACAAAGATATTTTTAAAGAAAGAATTAAAGAAAATCTTCAAGCAATAAAAAATTGCAATAAAATCAAAACAAAAGCATTAACAACTATCAAAGAACAGATAAAAATCATTGATTCTGCCTGTCTCTTAGGCATTAGCAAGAACACTAATAAACTAAGCATCAGTGATCTTAAAATGAAGCCTGTATTGCTAACTATTAAAGAACTAAACGATGAAGAGAAAGCGAGGCTTAAGCAAAATCTTGCTAGCAGTGGATGTACCCAGGTTTTAAATAAATAGGGCGTTGAAGAGCCAATTATCCTCTCCAACGCCCCTAGATAGGCAAAAGATTAAGGTGCTCTAGCTTACTTACCCCCGCAAGAGCTGTTGCCACTTGAATCTTTTCCACCTTCCCCCCCGCATGAATCGCCCTGACATTTTTTGCAGTCGCACTCTTGGTCGGTTTTGCCGCAACTACAGGTTTTTTCGCCCACGACTTCGCCTTTACTTATCATGGCATCAGCTCGAGCATGACTACCAGCTGTTTTACAGGCTGACATAATAAATGGCGCAGCCAGCAAGGCACTAACTGCTCCCAAACCTAAAAATAAACGATTTTTCTTAAGCATAAATAAGCTCCAGGTCTAACTGTTAATCCTAGTGTTGTTATAGCTAAATTGGCTGCCTAAAAGCGAAATTTTAAGTAAATTAATAGCGATAGCTATCAGGTTTATAAGGACCGCGTGGATTAATCCCTAAATATTCAGCTTGCTTGGGACTTAGCTCTGTAAGCCTGACACCTAGGTGATCAAGATGAAGGCGAGCGACCTCCTCATCGACTAATTTAGGCAAAGTATAGACCCCACCCTTGCTAAATCGGCCTTGCTTAGTTTTAGCATCTTCAAAAAGAGCGATTTGCGCCAATACTTGATTGGTAAAAGAGGTAGACATCACAAAAGACGGATGACCCGTAGCACAGCCTAGATTAACCAGCCGACCGCGAGCCAACAGCGTGAGGCGTTTGCCATTGGGGAAGATAAACTGATCAACCTGGGCCTTGATATTAACGCAGTTAATTTCTCGATCTCGCTCTAAAGCAGCTATATCAATTTCAGAATCAAAATGACCAATATTGCACAAGATTGCCTGATCTTTCATAGCTATCATATGCTCTTTGCGGATAACCGAGCAGCAGCCGGTAGCCGTAACAAAAATATCGCCCACTAAAGCCGCATCTTCCATTTTCACCACCTGATAGCCTTCCATAGCGGCTTGCAGAGCGCTGATCGGATCGATTTCAGTAACCAGTACCCGGGCACCTAGTGATTTAAGCGATTGCACACAGCCCTTGCCAACATCACCATAGCCGGCGACCACAGCAACTTTGCCAGCAATCATCACGTCAGTAGCTCGTTTGATGCCATCAATAAGCGACTCACGACAGCCATATAGATTATCGAATTTAGACTTAGTAACAGCATCGTTGATGTTGATAGCTGGGCATAAGAGCTGGTTTTTTTTGCCCATCTCGTAAAGCCTACGCACACCAGTGGTGGTTTCCTCAGAAAGACCAATAATAGGATCGTCGCCTGAAAACAGCTGAGGATATTTTTCATGAATAAGCTTAGTTAAATCACCACCGTCATCAAGAATCAAATTAGGGCCCCGGGCCCCGGAAAAAGCAAAAATTTGTTGCTCAATACACCAATCGTAGTCCTCTTCGCTTTCACCCTTCCAAGCAAAAACCGGCACACCACGCTTAGCCATGGCCGCTGCGGCATGATCTTGGGTGGAAAAAATATTGCAGGAAGTCCAGCTCACTTCAGCACCCAGTTCGAGCAAAGTCTCAATCAAAACCGCCGTTTGAATAGTCATATGCAAACAGCCAGCAATGCGCGCGCCCTGCAATGGCTGATGGGGACCATATTTTTTACGTAGGGCCATTAAACCGGGCATTTCGCACTCAGCCATGGCAATCTCCTTACGGCCAAACTCAGCCAAAGCGATGTCAGCAACTTTAAAGGCCAGCGATTTTTTGATATCCATGCGATCTCCTTAATAATACGTGCTTTTTATTAGTCTCACCCTAGACATAAGATGAATCAAAAAACTTACTTAAGCCCGATTGTCTTGCATTAATAAAAAAAATAGATTGTATCTTCCAAGGGAAAGCTAGCCAAAATAACCAGGTCACTTCGCTCGCTGTAGCGGGTAATAAGCTCTTTATTGGTTTGAAGTCTATAGAAGCTGAAACCGGTGGGGTAGCGGTCTATGATTTTGTAACTCCAGCTGACTCCAAAGTCCCTGCTGCTGCCTGGGATCAGTATGACGTATTGGCTTTGACGGTTGATCCGGCTGGCAAGGTATGGGCGGTTAGTAAGACTGGATTGATGTTGGCTAATCCCGATGGCAGTCAGGGTGGTCTGATGAAAACTACCACGGTACCTGCTTACGATAGCGTGGTTAATAATGGCAACTATGACAAAACCCCGCTCTTGCCGGCTGACAACATTTCTGATGCGTGCTTTGTTGGCAACAATCTAGTGATCAGTACTACCGACCAAGGTCTTATCTATCGCTTGGCTCCGGTTGCTGTGACTGTTTCACCTTAACCGGTATTGACATGGATAATCGGCGACTTAAAGGGTAGCAGTTGGGTCTTCTTGGGGCGTAGAAAAGTTGGCAATTCATCGGTTTTTGGTACCGACATCCGTAGGTTCGAGTCCTACCGCCCCAACCAATATTATCGTGGATTATCGATCCCATGTCAGAACCAGCCATAAAAATTTTTAGCGGCAACTCCAATATTGATCTTGCCAATCGCGTGGTTGAGTATTTAGAGATGCCACTTGGTTGTGCGGTGATCAAGCGCTTCGCCGATGGCGAAGTGGCTATTTCTATTGCTGAAAGTGTGCGCGGTTATCATGTCTATATTATACAGTCGACGTGCCCTCCTGCTAATGAACATTTAATGGAATTGCTGGTAATGATCGACGCGCTCAAACGAGCCTCAGCCGCGGGTATTACCGTAGTGTTGCCCTATTATGGTTATGCACGCCAAGATCGTAAAGCAGCTCCACGTGAACCGATTACAGCTAAACTGGTGGCTGATTTATTGGAGGCAGCTGGTGCGACGCGCCTGATTTCTCTCGATCTTCATGCCCCACAGATTCAAGGCTTCTTTAATGTGCCTTTTGACCATCTCTATGCCTCACCGATCTTTATTGAAGACATCAAACATAAGTATGCTAAAGATGCAGCCGCCTGTGAAGATTTAGTGGTGGTCTCACCTGATGCCGGTGGCGTTGAGCGCGCTCGCGCCTATGCCAAGCGCCTGCAAGCGTCACTGGCGATTATTGACAAGCGCAGACCCAAACCGGGCGTGGCTGAAGTCATGAATATTATCGGTGAGGTCAAAGACAAACGAGCTATTATTATTGATGACATGATCGATACGGCTGGGACCTTAGTGAAAGCAGCTGAAGGTGTGATGAAGCAAGGTGCCAAAAGTATTTGCGCCTATGCGAGCCACGGGGTCTTTTCGCCACCGGCCATTGAGCGCATCAGCGACAGTATTATCGAAGAAGTGGTGGTAACCGATAGTATTCCGCTCAGAGAAGATGCTAAGCAATGCGGTAAAATTAGAGTCTTATCGTGCTCATCACTGGTAGGTGAAGCGATCAGTCGTATTCATAGCGGCGCCAGCGTGTCATCGCTTTTTGTCTAATTAACTAATAAATAAGCCTAATTTTGGCTTGCTTGACGGGTGCTGTTTTAGGCCCTAGGGTGCGGTCACATTATCTTGCGAGGCCTTAAGGGCGTCATCGAGGGAAATCATATGAAAGAACATTTATTGCAGGCTACTATTCGAGATTTGGTTGGTAAGGGTCCATCGCGCCGTTTGCGTATGGCAGAAAAACTGCCAGCGGTACTTTATGCTAAGGGTCAAGCAACACTGCCTTTGACCGTGTGCCCCAGAGAAACCACTAAAATTTTGCGCACACCGCTTAAGCGTAACGTGGTTATCAATCTTGAAATTGACGATAAGAACCAAAAACACCATCGTACGGTTATGGTCAAGGATTGCCAAATTCATGCCATTCGTCGTGAGCTTAGCCACGTTGATTTCGTTGAAGTAGATCTTAAGAAGCCGGTGGTAGTGTCGGTGCCGATTAAGCTGTCAGGTAAAAGTGAATCGGTAGTTTTGGGCGGTAAGCTTGATCATGTTTTACAAAAAATCAAAGTAGCAAGTTTGCCCAATGCTATTCCTGAGTTTATTGAGATTGATATTAGCAATCTGCCTTTTGGTTCTACCCATTGCATGGATATAAGCTTACCTAAGGGTATGAGCTTAGTTGAAAAACCTCGGGTGGTAATTTTGACCATTAAAAAACCTCGTGGCGCTAAAGAAGACGAAGTAAAAGAAGCTGCAGCGCCAGCTGGAAAAGCTGCTGCTAAACCAGCAGCACCGGCGGCTAAAGCTAAAAAGTAGGTAAACGACTATGTGGCTGATCGTGGGCTTAGGAAATCCTGGCCCTCAATATGAGTTAACCAGACATAATTATGGTTTCCTAGCGATCGATGCCTTAATCAATAAATATCCCGCTAGCCTTAAATCCGGTTTTCAGGCCATGGGTGCCCGAGTAGAAATACTGGGGCATTCTGCCTTATTGCTAAAACCGATGACTTTTATGAATCGCTCAGGTCAATCTGTGCAACAGGCAATGGCCTTTCATAAAATAGGCCTTGATCACGTGATAGTAATGCATGATGAGCTCGATTTGCCCCTAGGTGAGCTTCGTATCAAGCAAGGCGGCGGCAATGGTGGCCATAATGGTTTAAAAGATATTACGAGATTAGTGGGTGCTGATTTTTTGCGCATACGCCTAGGGATCGGCCGGCCTCAGCAAAAGGGCAGTGAGGCCGACTTTGTGCTGAGTCGCTTTAATAATCAAGAGTTTATGGAGCTTGAGTTGATCTTAGCTCATGCATTGGCAGCAGTTGAGACCATCCTAAGTGCGGGCCTAGCACAAGCCCAGCAGCTATCTCAGATCAAGGCAAAAAACTAGATTTAGGGCCCTTGCCAGGCAGCACTTACTTCGGCACAGTCAAAGCAAATATGGAGAGGTGGCAGAGCGGTTGAATGCACCGGACTTGAAATCCGGCGTAGGGGTAACTCTACCGGGGGTTCAAATCCCTCCCTCTCCGCCACGTGTTTGAGTTTAACAACAATGTTAGGCTTATTAATAATAATGGAGATAGCAATGTCTAATAAATACCAACTCTTAGGGCGCTTATCGGGTTTTCTAGCTGTGCTTATGGCAGCATCAATGTTTACTGCCTGTGATGGAGAGTTTAGTGATCAAAAACGGCTAAATTATGATCCTGCTGATGATAATTTCGAAATGCCAACTGCTTTGAAACAAAAGCTTGATCTTGGCCAAGATGAACAGCTGTTTTCGCTTAAAGAAGAAGGTGCAGCTAGTGAAATTGACAAGTTAGTAATCTTAGATGAAGCGGGAATTGGCGCCAAATATTATTTGCAAGATGTGCATTTCGATGAATTTCATGTTGTTAAAAACGCTAAAGAATTAGCGTATCTGGCTAAAATACATGAAGATGATGCCAAAAGGCTGAAGATAAACGAAGGCAGCCGTTGGTTTTTGATGAAAAATGGCTCGGAACCGCTTAGACTAAGCTCACCCAAAGGGTGGGTGTATACTGACCCCAGCGAATATGTTGGTCAAACCGAATTGCATGACGGTTTAGTGTTTTCTTACGGTACCTATTTTGACCTCGATGGTAAATCATTGTCGTTTGGTAAAAATATTAATGATGTAGTGAGCGCAGATTTCGTAAGCGGTAATTATGTAGCGCTAAAACGTAAGCTCAATGGTAAAGAAGTAACAACCTTGGTCAATGTTAAGACCAGCGAGCGTCGCTCCTACGACACCTATTTTACTCCTGACTTTGTTCAGATTACTAACGATCATAAGGGATTGATGTCAGATATTCGTGGTGACTTGCTTAGTCAGGAAACGTTGATTTCAGCTCTTGAGGATGAGTTTAAACAAGATAATATCGATGATGGTAAACGCGGACCTGCGTTTAAGAGAACAGATTTGAATAACCAGTGTTTATGGTTTAACTCGTCGGTACGTATTCCTGGTCAGGAAGCAGCATTTTTGAGTTGCTATAGCAATAAAATGGATAACAGAATCGTTAAAGTAAACTATAAAGCTGGTAAAATTAACATGAAAAAAATTAGTAAAATAAAATCAAGTACTGCTTATTCTCATATCAAAAAAGCCCGACCCTTTGTGCAGGGTGAAAACTTTACGCTCGTAAAAAATGAGTCATCTATTATATACATTCCGCACCTTAAGTCAGCCAATATTATAACTATTAAACCAGGTTTTTCTTCTGTGCTTGACGTTCGTCCATCGATCGATCTAAAAAAATTCTTTATCATCGGTGAAAAAGTCAATGGCGATCAGCTTATGAAAATCTTTGATGGGGCTACAGGTAATGAGATTGGCAGCAAGGAAATCGAAGTTAAATAAATGTTAGCCTACCTGCTGTTTTTATTGATGGGCTTAACTTTAGGCCTGATTGGTGCAGGGGGCTCGATACTGACGATCCCAATTTTAATCTATGTAGTTAAGATACCGGTGGTCTTATCGACCACCTACTCTCTTTTTATTGTTGGCATCAGCGCAGCTTTTGGTGTCGTTCGCCATTGGCGTATCATTGCTTACCAACAAGCCTTGTTGTTTGCTCTGCCCTCACTGAGCGCTGTGTCATTAGTACGATACTTTATCGTGCCACATCTAAAATGCGATGATCTCTTGATCGGGCTGCTGCTGGCGGTCATGCTCTTGGCTGCTTATTTTATGACTAGAACTAAAACACTGACCACCCAGGTTTTTCAGCTCAGCGTGGCTAGTGTACTAAAAACTACCTTCTTGGGTTTTAGCCTTGGCACGACTATGGGTTTATTAGGTGCAGGTGGTGGTTTTTTGATTGTGCCGACGCTAGTTTTAGTGCTAGGTGTACCAATAAAGCAAGCGGTTGCCACATCGCTTTTTATTATAACTCTTAACTCTGGAGCAGGGTTTTTATTTGATAAAAGCTCACTCAGCCTATCTGACTATCAGAGTCTGTTATTTTTTATAATGTGGGCTTTGATAGGAATGTTATTAGGACTAAAATTTAGCACCAAGATATCAGCTGATTATTTGAAAAAAGCTTTTGCTGGGCTTGTTGTTGCTGTTGCACTCGCTATCAGTATAAAACAGTATAGTTAGGAGCTGATATGACTTTAGAGATCAAAGATTTTTATGACAGTGATACTGCGACTTATAGTTATATTATCTCTGACTCAATCACTAACAAAGCCGCTATTATTGATCCGGTACTTAACTATGATCAGTACAGTGGGCGGATAAGCACTAACTCTGCTGAAGAGTTGATAACATATCTTAAAAATCATCACTTAAAACTAGAGTGGATTTTGGAGAGCCATATTCACGCCGATCATCTCACAGCTGCTGATTATCTAAGAAAAAAATTAGGTGCGAGAATTGCTATTGGTTGTGGTATTAAGCAGGTTTTTGATTATTGGCAGCCAATATTTAACTTAGAAGCAGAAAATAGCTTCGATGAATACTTAGAAGACCAGCAAATAATATCTTTAGGCCAACTAAGTATTAAAGTTTTGCATACACCAGGGCATACCCCTGCATGTGTGAGTTTTTTGATTGAGGATGCAGTTTTTGTTGGTGATTTAATTTTTATGCCTGATATCGGAACGGGTCGCACTGATTTCCCTGGTGGTAGTGCACATGCAAGCTATCAATCGATCATGCGGATTTTTGCGCTTGGTGACCAGGTGCGAGTTTTTACTGGCCATGATTATCCACCACCTGAACGAACACCGCACTCATGCTCGACAGTAGCATCACAGAAACAAGATAATATTGTGCTAAATAAGAACACTTTATACGCTGAGTTTAATGCTAATCGTCAAGCGCGAGATCGTAATAAACCGGTACCCAAGCTTTTATTGCCTGCTCTGCAAGTTAATCTTAAGGCTGGTCGCTATGGACATGAACTAAAAATTCCGCTTAATCAGATTTAATTATTGATCAGTCTTTTATTTATTCGATAACTGCGCATAACTAAGGTGGCGGCTTGTGCCGCAGGGAGGTATGCGGGGTGGCTCTAAAAATTGGCCTGGTTAGCGAACAGATGGTACCCAGTGAAAAGATCCCTCTAGCATTGCCGATGGGAACAGAGCTTTACTGGTTTAATGAGATGGAAGCCTTGTTTGCTTACTTACAAACAGATCAGCTTGACGAAATTTATCTCGACCATCTAATGCTAGCAAATCCAAAGGTTTGTGCTCATCGTTATCAAAAATTGATAGCTCAATTGCATCCGCGACTTAAGATATCTAGTCGTAATATCAGTGCTGCTCAAGAACATTTTTTAGGTGAGTTAAAATATTACCCTAAGCTTGATATCATGTTTAAAAATGGCGAAATTAAAAGCGTATTTCAGCCTATAGTAATTCTCGATAAAAACAGGCAAGAAATTGTTGGTTTTGAGTGTTTATCTAGATTATTATTTGGTGCCTTTAATTATTCTGCTGATTATTTATTTAACTACGCACAAGAAAAGCTTGAGCTTGTTAATTGTGATAAAATCTGCTTGATGCAATCTTTGAGCTTAGCGCCCAAAGTTAAGTCGAGGCTTATTTTTGTTAACGTCAGACCCCAGACTTTAATTAGTGCTAACTTTATGAAATGGCTTAAAGAACAGCTCAAAAAAAATCAGCTTGATCCAGCTCAGTTAGTCGTAGAGATTACCGAACAGCATTGCTTATTTTCTGAAAGTGAAATGGCTGAACAGTGTGAGTTATTGAGAAAGTTTGGCCTTAGTCTCGCCATCGATGATTTTGGTTCTGGGGTATCGAATTTAAGCATGCTTGAAATCATGAGGCCAGATTATATTAAAATATCTGGTAAGTTCATCAGGAGTTCTAATAATAATATTGCCAAGCAAAAAATTATTAAAAATGTTTTGGATTTAGCTCAAGATTTTAATATTAAAGTAATTGTTGAGAGCATTGAAAATCAAGCAGAATGCCAGCAGTTAACTTCAATGGGCGCAGTCCTGGCTCAGGGTTATTACTTTCATAAACCGATGGAAAAAAGCGCTCTTTTAGCACTCCTAAGCTAATTGACAGTTGCCAATTCTCACTTAAAAATAGTTTAATGTTTGATTTAAAAGCACAACTCTTAGCCAAAGGCTTAGTCAGCCAAGAACAGGTCGATCGAGCAAAGCAGATAGCTAAAGAACCAGCGCCCGATGTTAGCTCGCGCGAGCGACAAAAAGCTCAGGAGCAGCTGAAATCTCTTACCAAGGGAGAGCAATATGCGTTAATCAGAAAATGGGTTGATCGTAATCGCTTAGATAATCCTCTTGACGATCTGTCAGCGTGCGAAAAATTTTTCATCACCGGTCATGATAACCAAGTTTCTTGGTTAAGCATAAGACCGGATTTAACGGCAAGAATTAGCACTGGTCAAGCAGGAGTGATTGCTTATATGTCGAACCACGGCTTGGCCCACGCCGTGGTTCCCAGAGATATCGCCGAAGATGTGGCGATGGTTTTTCCTGATTGGCTCAAAGTTCTTAACGACTCAAACTAAGAGTTTAGGCAGCAACCTGGCTTGAGCATGATTTTCGCTTCCAGCGCGGGCTGAGATCGTGGTCTACCAAGTAGCCGTTGGCTCTCAACATATCTAAAAACCGCTTGCGCATGTTTTTTTCTAACAGCTTGATGCGTGCTCGGGTGGTTTCCATCGCCAGAGCACTGGCTTCTTGGGTAAGGCCTTTGGCAAAACGATTAGAAAAGAAATCACGTTCTTCTTCGGTTAACTGGCTAACAAAATTCTCGGTTAGCTGTTTAAGTTGGAGATTCTGCAGGTGAACTTCAGGACTTTGACCATAGCTTTCACGGGAGCAAAATGGATAGGTTGTTACTGGTTTAACGGTGTCTTCGATGTGTTCGACGTTGACTAGGCGTTCACGATGGTGGCATTCACGTAAGACCAAATTTTTAGCAATCGAAAATAAATAAGTTTGAAAAGGCCGTTCACCATCATAATTAGAGCGCGTAGTTGGGATAAAAGCTCTCGTAAAAGTTTCTTGCACCAAGGAATCAACATCCATCGAAGGATCAACACCCCGAAATCTGCACATACGTCCCTGTGACGAGAAACTAAAGCCACCCTGCAAGAATTTCCTGAGCGACAAAGCGTATTTATTATAAATAATAAGATACGCTGATTTTTCTCCATTTTTATAACTTAAAAGCAATTCTTTATTATTGAGCATAGTATGTATTCCTCTGCCAATTTATGGTTTTATTGGTTGATTATTTGTTCGACCTGCTGATAAAAAAGTTGTCGATACTTGCTTTACGGGTCAATGATTTACCGGTAGTGAGCTTGATGAGAGTTTTTTTGGATAGGATTTGATTATGCGTTATGGCAAGAGTTGGATTTTTTGCGTGTGCTTGAGCTGGTCACTGTTTGGGCTTGCTGAAGATGCTCATGAGGCCCCGATTCCGCCTTTGCCACCTGAACAGGCTATAGCAAAACCAGAAAGTGAGGCTCATGATCAAACCTTCACCGTGATTAACTACGATGACAGCGAAGAAAAACCTGCCGTTTCACGCTATTTTAATGCTCTTGAGATTTCGGGTTATTTTCGTACGCGATTCAGCTACTTTCGTAACGCTCATTTGGGTACCTACATCCCTGAACTTCACCGAGGTACATCAAACTTTGCTCCTAATATGAGTTTATTAGACGGTTCGACCGAAAGCAACGATAACCCTACTCAAAGTAACTATTCAGCCAACATACGTCTTAGACTTGATCCGACGGTTAATATTTCTGAAACTATGCGAGTGCGCACGACCTTGGATATTTTCGATAGCATGGTGTTAGGAACAACACCATCTTATCTGTCCAATCCATCGGTGCCAGTGTCGATGATGTCGATGTCGCAAAACTCTTTGGCCAACACGATTGCGGTTAAACGGGCCTGGGGTGAAGCAAGCTTCCCCGTTGGTGAATTGCGTTTCGGGCGTATGCCGATGCATTGGGGCTTAGGTATTGTTTATAACAGCGGCGATGCTACCACGAGTGATTACGGTGATCAGGTTGATGGGATTAGCTTTACCACGCGCCTGTTTGAACATTATTTTACACCAGCCTATGCCATTGCTTATACCGGTCCAGTTGGGCGAGGGGGTGGTTTCAAGAGCGCTACCAACTTCCCCGACTACTATGGACCCAATGAGCTTGGGCAACGCTATCCACTTGAATCCTCGGATATTACTCATGTAGTGAGCTTGAGCTTTCTTAAAAGAGATTCTGATTTTATTAGCAGCAAGAAGCGAGCCGAAGGCAAGAGTATTTTTAATTACGGCTTATTTGCTTCTTATCGACGCCAAGATCTTGATTCACAGAATGATGGCATAACTGTAAACCTTAATACAGTTAATCGTTTGGTTAAACGTGATGCTAATGTTGGTCTGTCATCGCTATGGTCGGCTTGGTCCTACGGTACTTTTCATCTTGAACTTGAGTTGGCGGGTATTTGGGGTAAATATCAAATTGGCGAAAAGGCTAGCGACCTACTAGCTGTTAATAATGGTGATGCGCCGCTAACTAAGCGTGATATTTGGCTCTTGCAGGGAGGATTGGCTCTTGAGTCTCGTTATGGATTCTTAAACGATCGTCTACAAATCGGTTTAGACAGTGGTTGGGCTTCTTCCCAGGACGGCCCCGGTTTTGGTATTAGAGAGGGAGCTGCTGATGGTCGCAAGCTACCAAGTAACGACGGCTATAAGACCAACTTTAAGTTTAATCCAGCCTACACGGTTGATTTGCTCATGTATAAAGAAATCTTAAGTGCAGTAAGCGGTACCTTTTATCTTAAGCCTCACATTGCCTATTTTTTCAGCCGTAATTTCGGTGTCAGAGGCGATATCATAGGGTCTGTGGCACCCATCAAAGAAAATACGACCGGTGGATCCAATTTTTTAGGTGTTGAGCTTGATGCCTCGAGCTTTATCCGCACAGAAAGTGGCTTTTATAGCTCGCTTGCTTATGGGGTATTGTTCCCCTTGCAAGGTCTGAATCATCAAAAAACTGCTGATATCGATACGCAAAAGATGGCCTTGTTTGGTGAAGCGAAAGTGGCGCAAACAATTAATTTATACTTAGGTCTAGTCTTTTAGGATGAAAGTCTGATTGAGAGTGGTTGTCTCAGGGCCTATAACCCAAACAGACAACCGAGCTAATCATGACCAAGCAAGAGACTGAGGAACAAAAAACCGATAGCCGTAATTTTTTTCATTTCGCGGCTTTGGTCGCTAACCGTCCAGAAAGTGGCAAGCAAAATGTTCATCTGGCCAGCCTTAAGCGCTCAAAAAGACTGGAGCCAAAACTGCAAAAATGCTTAGCCAGCTTTGAAAAACCTGCGATTGAGCTTATCGGGAGTGAACATGAGAATAAGTAATGATCATCTTATTGCTAAGTAAATTAAAAACTATAGCTAATAATAATTTAAAATGAGAAATAATTTAATAAAATTCACACAAGGTCATGAGGATCATATTTGGCTTTTTATCGGGGCTAGAACACAAGCTTCAATTGATGATGAGCGTGTTATTGGCCTGCTTAAGACTTATCTGTCATGCCCTTTTACGCTGAGCAAAGACTCTGATGGTAAGCCTTGGATTAATAGCGCTGGCAGTCCTTTATATATTAGTATTGCCCATTCGGGTAGTTTTCTAGCAGTAGCTTTATCGGCTCAGCAAGAAATGGGTCTAGATATAGAATACCTAAGTGAACGCCCGTACAGAAAAAAAATCAGCGATCGCTATTTTTTGCCGAGTGAACCTAAGGCTGGCCTGCTGGACTTTTATCGTTCATGGACCGCACGCGAGGCGTTTATAAAAATTATCGGTGGCCGCTTATTTAAACGCCTGGGTCAAATTAAACTAAAACTCGAAGCAGATAAGTGCTTGATTGGTTTAGATAAGCTAACACATCAGGTGATCTTTCATCAACATCAAGACTACCTGCTTGCCCTATGTCGAGCTGAAGACCGAGCAGCGCTGATTCGTATTAGCGATACCGAGACTCTCACGATATTTGGCAACCGTACGGCGCGCTAGTGGCACATTGACTTTGGCCAGAGTCTCTGAAATTTGTTGATCAGATAGGGGATGAGCTTTATCTTCATGTTTCAGCAAATTTTTGATCATATCTTTGATGGCAATCGAAGACTTATCATGAGCCGCCTGACTAAAGAAATACTTGAGCTCATGCATTCCTCGGTTGCTGGCCAGATATTTATTTTTGACTAAACGGCTGACGCTTGATTCGTGTAAGCCTGTATCACGAGCGATGTCTGCTAAAATCATTGGGTTAGGGGCTTGGTGCTTAAAAAAATAGTCTTTTTGTCGCTTAATAATCGCAGTAGCAATACTTATTAAACTGTTCTCACGAAATCGTAAAGATTTTATAAAAAAAGCAGCATTTTTTTGTTGATTTTTTATAATTTTTATCCGACTATCTTGATAGCTAGTGTCAACAGCTAAAATACCTGACCAGGTATTTACAAGACTTAGTAAAAAATCATCGTTATTTATACGCATAACTAAATCAGGTACGATGATATTTTCCTGTGGCCTTAAGTTGATAAAAGCTTGAGCAGGCCGCGGATAGATGAGTTTCAGCTTGCGAATCTCTCGACTATCACAGGCTTGGCGAATATTATTTAGACTCAACTTGACATTAGGCTGATGGTTGATCTCAGCAAGCAGTGCTAGGAGTCGAGTTGGCTTATGCTGGAAAAGTGTTGTTATCTGGTAAGTAAGTGCTTCATTGATATTTAATGCACCGCATGAGATCGGCTCGAGTGCCATAATTTTTTGTCTGACCAACGATACCCATTCAAAAAATACCTGTTGTTCGTTGATAATTTGTTGAGTAACGGATTCGCTATCACTAAATAAACCATCGTCATCAAGGTTATTAATAATAACTTGTGCGATATCTCTTTCGATACTGTTAAAACGAGATAATTTTACTTGATTCCACAGGTGATCACGAAAATCATTGCTGTGCGCTATAGTATCGAGCGCAATCTCAAAAGCTGAATGAGAGTTTCGATGGTTTTCTGATTCAGATCTTTTTAGGCAAAAATTAGTTTCAAGTTCTTGATCGATTAACTCCTCGATTTCAGCGCTACTCATTGCTAACATATTTATAGCCATAGTTATGCTGGGATTAAGCTGCAATGATTGTTTAAGAACTACTGATTGAGTGAGTTTCATAGTGAAACCTGTAGAGAGGCCATAAAGACACCTAAGTGATAGCGGCGAACACTCAGATATGGCAGTAGAAAATGATGCTCAGCCTTCGTTCTTGAGATTTTTTAGGGAGTGGTCACATGATTTTTTTCGACAAGTTCGATATTCTTCCGCTCTCTACTATCACCGTTCCGCCTTATACAACCACTAATACCGTGGCTTATGGGCAAGAAAATTTTGTTATCATTGATCCGGCTACCAAGAATCAAGAGCATCAAGACTTACTGGTAAAATATATAAGTAATCGTCTTAATAAAAAACAAAAATTTTTAGCTATTTTATTAACCCATCATCATGCTGATCATGTAGGTTTTGCCGAGACCTTGAGCCAGAGCTTTGGTGTGGCCATCTATGCCCATCACTTAGCAGCTCAGCACCTGTCTTTTACTATTGATAAGAAATTGGTTGATGGCGAAATAATTACGCTCGATAACAATACAAGTTTGCGGGTAATTTTTACGCCTGGCCATGCTGAAAGCCACGTAGTTTTTTACGACAACCAAGAACAGTGCCTAATAGCCGGCGATATGATCACCGATCGGGGCACGATTTTAATACCGCCTATTAGTGGTAACTTAAAAATATATTTAGACAGCTTATTCAGCCTGTCTTATTTGTCCTTAAAAATAATTATACCTGCGCATGGATTAGCAATCACAAAAGAGCCAAATAATTTTTTATTAACAGCCATAAAACATCGCTTGAGTCGCATCGAAAGTATTTATCAAATACTTAAGTTAGATAGCTATTTGGATCCCACTGAAATAACCCAGGCGGTTTACGGCGACAGCTTTGACGATAACATCTTGCCTTTCGCCCAATTATCCGTCGAATCAAGCTTGCAATGGCTTTTGGAGATGGGTTTAGCCGAACAAGCTAAGCACCGCTGGCGGCTGAGACATGCTTCACCCTAGGTTTTATTTGATACTTTCAAGTTATGAGGCCATGGCACAGATCAAGCAAGGACTGCGATACGCCTAAATGGCGGCCCTGGTCCCATTCGTAAAATCCGGTGCCGGATTTTTTACCCAAAAAACCCGCCCGAACCATGCGCCTTAGTAACTCAGGTGGCTTAAATACCGCTGAATCTAGAGAGCGATAGAGATGTTCACTGATAGCAAGCCTAATATCAAGGCCTACCCAATCGCTGAGCATGAGCGGCCCCATCGGATGGCCGTAGCCGAGTTTCATGGCTGAGTCTAAATCTTGTACGCCGGCTATTCCTTGCTCGAGCATACGAATTGCTTCAAGGGCAAAGCTGATACCCAGACGTGAGGTCGCAAAGCCAGGACTATCGTTAACAATGATGCATTCTTTGCGCAACAAAAGGCCCAACTCTTTGGCTCTTTCTACGCTATACATACTGGTTTTTTCATGGACAATAATTTCTAAGAGCTTCATGACAGGGGGTGGATTAAAAAAATGGAGGCCTAAAACTCGATCTTTATTAACCACGGCATCAGCAATGCTCGCGATCGAAAGACTTGAAGTATTTGATGCCAGTAGGCCGTGTTCATCGATGAGTTTATCAGCCAGGCTAAAAATATGTCTTTTAAGATCTAGATCCTCACTGACCGCTTCGATCATTAGGTCACATTCACTCAACGCTTCTAAGTCACCGCAGGAAAAAATATTTGACTTAATATCATCAGCTGCATTCTCAGTTAACTTTTGTTTGACAATCCATGACTCTAATAACTCGTCAATATTAGCTAAACCTTGTTCTAGAGCATCGGCATCTTGATCGATCAAACAAACTTCAATACCAGCTTGTGCCAATAAAAAAGCGATGCCATGGCCCATGGTACCAGCTCCAACAACACCGGCTTTATCAAAATGATTCATAATATCCCCTAAAACTAAAGAGCTTCGATCGCTATGCTAACACCCTGACCCACACCAACACAAAGCGTTGCCAAACCTAAACAGCTTTTGCCCTGTCTTAAACTATTGATGAGCGTCATTACCAGTCGTGCCCCTGAGCAACCCAGTGGATGACCGATGGCAATAGCGCCGCCATGAGGATTAACCCGCTCTTGATCTAAACCAAGCTCTTCTATCACGGCCAGCACCTGAGCCGAAAAAGCTTCATTGATCTCAATGCATGAAAAATCAGCTAAGCTTAAACCCGTTTGACTCAGTAGTTTTTTGGTAGCAGGCACTGGACCTAAGCCCATCGTTTGCGGATTTACGCCCGCTGATGCAAAACCAATAATTCTTGCCAGTGCTCTTAGCCGATGAGTCTTGGCATACTCATGAGAAGTGATAACCAGCGCTGCTGCACCATCATTAAGGCTGGAACTATTGCCTGCTGTCACACTACCATTGGGCACAAAAGCAGCTTTAAGTTGGCCGAGCTTTTCTAAGCTAGTATCTGACCTAGGACCTTCATCGTATTCAATATTAAGAGCAAAAATCTCAGTGGCAAAAAAACCTGCTTTCTGTGCTCTGAGCGCATTTTGATGGCTGCGTAGGGCAAACTGATCTTGCTTTAAACGCGAAATTTTATAGTTTTCAGCCAAGCGCTCAGCAGTAACACCATTATGCTCAGGAGGTGTGTGAACCCGCATGTTTTCGTTGAAAAAACGCCAACCTAGTGAAGAATCAAACATGGTTGGCGCACCCAGTTGGTAAGCAGTATGAGCCTTAGCCATAACCAATGGCGCCCTAGTCATACTTTCAACCCCTCCTGCCATTACCACCCTATGCTCGCCGAGTGCTATTTTACGAGCAGCATCGATCACGGCATCAAGACCTGATGAACATAAGCGATTAAGTGTGATAGCTGAAGCCTGTTCGGGGAAACCGGCTAAGAGTTGAGCCATACGAGCAACATTTCGATTATCTTCACCCGCCTGATTAGCGCAACCAGCGACAACCTCACCAATCTCAATCGGATCAATACCTGAGCGCTTAAGCGCTTCTTGTAAGCTGAGCGCTAACAGATCATCAGGCCGCAAGTCTTTTAATGCTCCGCCATATTTGCCGATCGGAGTGCGAGCAAAAGCGACGATAACCGGGTCATTGCTCAGTTTTAGCATAGTGCTCCCGCTTAGAGTTCAAGATGTTTGATCACTTTATATTTGATCTCTGCCCATAGCTCTGGCCCTACCGCGTTTTCATCGACCATCAAATGGCGAAAGCCGTAATTTTTATGGGCGAAGCGATTATCAACGATATCAAGCTTCCATAAACTCAAACGATACTGGTTAATAATGTTTTTAATATCCGAGCTTGGTACCAGTTCATCGTATTTATCGATCAAGACAAGGGTATCTTTGTTAGTATTTTTGAACTGACGTTGTTCAAGGGCGTTCTTAAGAGCAAAGAGCGCTTGATAAGCTGCTACCGAGGTTCCTGAGTTAGCGCGATAATCTTTAGGGCTACGGCTGGGCAAGGTGAGTTTGGTACCAAAGACCGATAAAAAACCAACCGCAGCCTGTGAATACCAGGGGATAGCAATAGCAGGAGCGATTAAGACCATTTTTTTTATCAGGGCTTGTTCATGATTTGAGAGCCATTCAAGGCCAACCAAAGCCCCTAAGGAAAAGCCGACAAAGTAGATAGGGATTTGGTGAGCTAATGATTGTTGTTGAGCCATGTCCATCAACTCGCTAAATTGCTGACGCCACCGATCAGGATGGGCTATTTTCATATGGGTTTTATCTGCACTATGGCCATATAAAGCCACCCGCATGACTAAAGCACCGCGCTTACTTAAGGCATGAGCCCAGCCATCCATTTTGGCCGGACGCAGATTTAAACCATGCAACATGAGCACGACAGCCTTGGGTGCGGTCGGTGGTTCATCAATAAAAATCGAGTTATCTAAAAAACGATTATCTGGGGAAGTTTTCATCATATCAACTCTTAGGCAGCTGGCTAAATAAAGACTCGAAACTACACATAAAAAATAGCTCAGAGCCGGTGTTTTCCTTCTTATAATAATCCCCCCTAGAGACCTTGGTGGATTGACAAGCTGCACATAGTAATCTTTTATAACACGACTGATTTTAAGGCATTGAAACGAGGTATGTAAATAATGGTTGTTATTCGACTAGCACGTGGTGGGGCAAAAAAACGCCCGTTTTATCGGGTGGTTGCTGCTGACCAACGGATGTCGCGCGATGGCCGCTTTATTGAGCAAGTAGGCACTTTTGATCCGCGGGCAGAAAAAGCTTCGATCAATTTGAAACTCGATCGCGTTGAGCATTGGATCAAAGTTGGCGCTCAGCCAAGTAACACGGTGAAAGGCTTGATCAAAAAATTTAGAGCCCTCGTACCTGTTGCTGCTTAGTTTTGGCTGATCTCATTTTCTTAGGCTATGTGGCCAAGGCTTTTGGTCTTAAGGGCGGGGTTACGGTTAGGCTGTTTAATCTCGACAGCGAAGCTTTGCACATAGGTTTAAAGCTTCGCTTGAAGCATGGCCAGCTATCCAAAGAGCTTGAAGTAGATAAAATTTTGAGTGGTCACCGTGTGTTTTTTGCCGGTATTGTCGATCGCAGCAGTGCCGAAGCTTTAGCTGGCAGCGAGATTCATATTGCCCGCAGCGATTTACCTGAAATTGATAACGATGAAGTTTATCTCAACGATATGATTGGCATGCCAGTGGTTTTGCTCTCTGGTGAAAAAGTCGGCGAAGTAATAGATTTTTTCACTAATTCTGCACAGACTTTGCTGGAAGTAAAAACGGTGGCAGGTCACATGGCTAGCATCCCTCTTGTTAAAGCCATCGTGCTTAATGTTGACTTTGAAAGCAATAAGATAGTTATCGATCCCCCTGATGGTCTCTTAGATTCGATGGATTAGTCTATGACTCGGCTCCATGCGACTTTTATCACCAGTGTTAGCGAACCACTCCGCTCGTGGCTTGCTTCCTCTATTATTGGCCGAGCTCACAAAAATAATATTTTATCAAGCGAGATTATCTCTATTTTAGAGAGCGTGTCTGGCAATCATCACAAGATCGATGATACGCCCTATGGCGGTGGTCCGGGTGAGCTGATGCGCATAGATATCATCGCTCCCTTAATCAAGCAGGCTTTGTCTCACAAGCACATCGCTCGTGAGAAAAAACGGGTGATTTTAATGGATCCTGCAGGAACAGTGTTTAGTCAGCAACATGCCGTGCGCCTAGCCAGCTATCAAGAGCTAATTTTTATTAGTGGTCGCTATGAAGGTCTAGATGCTCGAGTAAATTATTATATAGACGAGTCTTTATCTCTAGGAGATTTTATACTTAGTAGCGGCGATTTAGCGGCAATGGCTATTTTTGATGCTACAGCTCGTATGCTTGACGGTGTTTTGGGTAATAGCCAATCAATATCAAGTGAGAGCCATATGAATAATCGTTTAGAGTGCAGTCAGTATACTCGCCCACTTGAGTTTGAAGGCCATCGTGTGCCCCAGGTGTTAACTGGTGGTAATCATAAAGATATCGAAGAAGAGCGCAGACGGGAATCCATTATTCGTACTGTTCAGTTGCGCCATGATTTCATCAAAAAAGCACCTCTTAGTGAGCAGGAAACCAAGCTGCTCATGGCTGCTTCTGATGATAATTATTATTATCCATGGCAGAGCTTATTATGAATAGATTGAGCATTGCTTTACTACACTACCCGGTGGTCGATAAGCATGATCAGTTATATACAACAGCGATTACTAATATCGATGTTCATGATATCGCCCGATCCTCAGCTACTTTTGGTTTACAGCAGTATTATTTGGTATCACCCATTAGGGCTCAACGTGAGCTAGGTGAGGCGATAGCTCGTTTTTGGGTGGAAGGCTCTGGGCATCGGCGCAATAAAGATCGGGCTCGAGCGATGAGTTTGGTTAATATTCAAGAGGACTTTGCCAGCTGCCTTCAGCGTGAGCTTGAAATTACCGGTGAAAAGCCGCTAGTTATTGCTACTAGCGCCAAACTTTGTCGCGTAAAAACTATCAGTTATGCCCACGGCAGCAATCTCATTAATAAGACTAAAAATACCATCTTGGTATTTGGCACTGGCTATGGCTTAGCGCCAGAAATTTTAGAGCTGTCTGATTATTTGCTTGAGCCCATCTATGGTCACGATGATTACAATCATTTATCAGTCAGGTCAGCAGCTGCGATCATTCTTGATCGCTTAGTTGGGCGTTCTCATGATTGACAAAAAACTCCCTCATTATCTCAACTTTGTGCCCAAAAGCCTGTCTCCCGAGCCTGATGAGATTATGCTAGGCTTTTTTGAAGCGGTTGAAGCACTCAAGCTCAAGCTCTATAAAGCCCAAGAAGACGCCATCTTAGAGCTCATGACTGGCAAAAATCTAATTTTATCAACACCAACCGGTTCGGGCAAGTCTTTAGTGGCTACTGCGCTGCACTTCAAAGCTTTTGTCGAAAAAAAACGCAGTTTTTATACCTGTCCGATTAAAGCGCTGGTCAGTGAGAAGTTTTTTGCCCTTTGTGAGCAATTTGGTGCTGAGAATGTCGGCATGCTTACCGGTGATGCCAGTATTAACCGCGATGCCCTAATTATTTGCTGTACCGCTGAAGTTTTGGCTAACTTTGCTATCTGCGAAGGTGCTAAGGCTCAGGTTGATTATGTGATCATGGATGAGTTTCACTACTATGCTGATCCAGATCGTGGTGTAGCCTGGCAAGTGCCTCTGTTATGTCTGCCACAGGCAACTTTTTTGCTCATGTCAGCAACAATTGGTAACTGCGAGCATATTAAAGAGTCTTTACAGAAGCAAAATGGCAAAGAAGTAGCAGAAATATTAAGTGTTGAGCGACCGGTACCTCTTGATTTCTCTTATAGCGAAAAACCACTACACGAGGCCCTGGCCGAGCTTATTTCTGAACGCAAATATCCTATTTATGTAGTGAACTTTACTCAACGTGAATGCGTACTTGAAGCCCAAAATGCCATGAGTGTGAATATTTGCACTAAAGACGAGAAACTGGCTATCGACAAAGCGCTCGCTGGTTTTCGCTTTGATACGCCCTTTGGCAAAGATATTAAGCGTTTTATTCGCCATGGTGTGGGCATTCATCATGCCGGGCTGTTGCCCAAATATCGCTTGTTGACGGAAAAACTGGCTCAAGGCGGACTGCTTAAAATTATCATGGGTACTGATACGCTGGGCGTAGGTGTCAATGTTCCGATTAGGACCGTAGTGTTTACCAGGCTTTGTAAATTTGATGGTACTAAGACGACTATTTTGAGCGTGCAAAGTTTTAAACAAATCTCAGGACGAGCCGGCCGCAAAGGTTTTGATACAGAAGGATCAGTAGTGGTCCAAGCACCTGAGCATGTGATTGAAAATAAACGAGCACAAAATCGAGTGTCTGCTGATACGCAAAAACGTAAAAAAGTTGTCACCAAGCCCGCACCAAGCAAAAATTATGTGCACTACGATGCCAGCACGCTTGAGCGCCTGGTCAAAGATCCGCCCGAGCCATTAACTTCGCAATTTAATGTATCTCACGGTATGATTATCAATGCGCTCATGTCTTATCAAAATAATGCTAACCCTGGTTATAAAAATTTAATAGCTATTATTGCCAAGTCGCATGAAACTAATAAGAATAAATCTAAACACAGAAAACGCACAGCACAGTTGTTTAAATCTCTCTTGCAAGCGCAAATTTTTAGCATTGTAAAAAATATTAATACCGGCTCACGTATTGTTGCTAATGAGTCCCTGCAAGATGATTTCTCTTTACATCATACTTTATCGCTGTACTTAATAGAAGCAGCAAGTGTGCTCGATAAAAACCATCCTGAATATGCTCTGGATATTTTAAGCTTGGTTGAAGCTATTCAAGAAAATCCAAGCGCTATTTTGCAGCGCCAGGTCGAAAAGAAAAAAAATGCGGCGATGGCTGAAATGAAAGCTGACCGCCTAGAATATGATGCCCGTATCGAAGCGCTCGAAAAAATCGAATACGACAAGCCACTCAAAGAGTTTATTTACCAAACTTATAATGAATTTGAAAAAAAGCACCCGTGGGTGATGGAAGAAAATATTCATCCCAAATCGATCGTGCGCGAGATGTTCTTGATAGGCGCTACTTTTAATGAGTATATTAACGAGTATGGCCTTGCTCGAGCGGAAGGCTTGTTGTTACGCTATTTATCGCAGACCTACAAAGCTTTGGTGCAAAGTGTGCCTGAGCTTGCTAAAACCGATGCATTGCTTGATATTATCGCTTACTTACGCACGATGCTGTCACGTGTTGATACCAGCTTGATCGATGAATGGGAGAGCATGTTTGATGAGAACCATCAGGTGTTGATCAAGAGAGAAGAACAGGCAAGATTAGCTTTTGACCCTCGGGTTAATAAAAAGGCCTTTACCGCTAAAGTTCGCGCCGAGCTTTTTCATCTGGTGCGTTTGTTGGCGGCCAAAAACTATGAAGAAGTGCTGTTGAGTATTGCTAACCCAAGCGAGTGGTCAGAACTAAAGCTGAGTTCAGCTCTGGAGCCTTTTACGCAAGAATACGGTGGATTGATTGCCGACCCCAGAGCCCGTAATCCAAGCTTAACCAAGCTTGAGCAACAGAGCGAGTCTACCTACTCGGTGATCCACACCTTGCTTGATGAGCAGGAAGACAACATGTGGCATCTAGTAGGTGAGATTAATCTTGATAAAAAGGGCGATGAAAATCAGCCCATCATAGCATTAATAAATATTAGCTCTTAGTTTCACTATCAACAATCTTAGCAACACTGACGTCAGACCAAACGTTGAGCGAAGTTTCAACCATATCAATAAAAGTATAGAGAGGTAAAATACTTCCCATCAAATGTAGGGGAATATTTTTTGAGGCTAAAATAGAGCTCGCTAAGAAAAAACATCCCATCGGTACACCGGCATTGCCGACAGCAGCGATTACACTGATTAAAATCATACCCGCATGTTCCCACCACAGCATGATATGGCCGGTGAAAGCAGAGACAAAATAGGTGCTGAGCAAGATAAATTGCGCGCAGCCATTCATATTAATGGTTGTGCATAGCGGTAAACTCAAACGGGCTACGTCTTCTCTAATATGGGCATCACGAATGGCATGCTCAAGGGTAACCGGTAGCGTAGCGGATGAAGAGCGAGTGAAAAAGGCAAGGATCAAAGCTTCTTTAACTTGATAAGCTAAACGCCACGGTGAGATTTTTTTATAGCTTAAGAGCAAAGGGATTACTACCAAGCCTTGGATAAGATTAGCTGCAATGACGGTGAACATAAGACCACCAATTGCATTGATTGAGTCTGCGTCGTTATCAATAATCTGTTTGGCCAGCATGCTAACAAAGGCCCATACCGACAAAGGTAAAAACTTAAGTCCTACATGCACAATACGCATGAGCGCATTTTGTAAGCCAACAAAAAAGCTAAAAACCACTTCTTTTTCGGCCGGTTTAATCGTTAAAATTGCCATAGCCAAGAAAATCGCCATCACGACAATGGCTAAAACGTTATTTTCTAAAAAGGCTCGCGTCATATTATCGGGAATCATGGCGATAATCGTGGTCATGAAACTGCCGGGCGCTGTGGCATTTGATTGTGCACCACTAAGACTGGCATCAAGCAAAAGAGGCGCCACTAGCCAATAAAGAGCCTCAGCGACCAAAGCCGCGAGCATGGTAGTCAACAGCGTATACTTGATAATTTTCCGGCCAAGGACACGAATGTCGTCAAAATTCTTAAAATGAGCAGCCGATGCCACGATCGATAAAAATAAGATCGGTACCGCAACCAGCCTCATAATACGGATCGAGATTTCTGCCACTATCTCAGCACAGTTTTCTAGAGCTGGATTAGCAGTAAAAGCAGTAATAAGACCAGCTAAAAGAGCCAGCATGGTCAAGATGTTGTGCGAAGGGAGCTTTAATGGGCGCTTGTCTGTGAGCATATATTGACAGTAATAAGATATTCTATAGCGTCAATACAGGTTTTTTATTAAAAAAATATATAGACTAAACCCGACAATAACTGGCGGGTTTAGTGTTGTTAATTAATTTTTAGGCAGCAAGAAATTAAGGGCTGTGCCATCGATCTTGCGTATATGAAGCACGGTTTCCTTAGGATTTAATCCTGGTAACTCGAGATGATAGGAGAAGGGCTTGATCATACGGTCGCAAACGGCTTTGGTTTGTTTGATAATCGGCATTACTGAATAGGTATCGTGGTTTTGATTAGCGACTACTTCAACTCGTTCAATATCCATACAGCTGCTTGGATGGTAGCCTTCGATATTTACATAGGAAGTACTAGGAATTTGTTTAATACTCGTGACGTTGGCGTAGGTAAAATTATCGATACCATGCGAGCTTGGTTGTTCAATTGATAAGTCACTATCTTTTTCGCTAGCGGTGCCTGGGTTAACGGCAACGTGATAGCTGCCCTCATCAAGTTGGCCGACTGGCACCGAGAGCATAAAGGGCACAATAGCTTCGATACACAGCGTATTTTTATCGGTGATCTTGGTTGCTTTTACATCAATACTAACGTTCTTTTCGATCACTTTCACTTCGCCGTAAGGCCTGCGATAACAAGTATTAGGTAGTTCACCGGTGACGATGACTTCAACGTTGTCGTTAGAGTCAAAGCCTTTAGGTACATGGACATAGTCAGTGCTAACCATAACATCTTCACTCACAGCCAAGGCTGCACCGGTCGATGTTAGAGCAATGAGAGTACTAAAAAGTAATCGTTGTTTTTGAAACATATGTTTATCCCCCTAAAAACAGTAAAACGCAAAAGCCTAATTAATTGCAATAAAAATTATCACATAAAGCTGTTTTTATTAGTGTTTTTGCGACTCATTTTCATACGCAAAAAACTCCATGCTCTTTAAGTTTTAGTGAGTTTTTTAGCAGCAGCCGTTCATATGTTATTAATTAATCATCTCAAAGGTAGGACTCAATGACGAACGAATCTAATTGCACAGAAGTAAATGATCGCTCTAAAGACGAAGCTCATCGGCTAACGGAAGATATTCTTGATAAGATTTTATCTTTATCATCGCTCGATTTTTCCAAGGTTCTTGATGTCGGTTTTGAAGATAGTGTTATAAATGCTGTTGCTGTTGGCCTTAACATGCTTGGCGAAGAACTTAAACGCTCAGTAGTATCGATCGAATATGTCAACAGCATTTTAGAATCAATGAACGATAGTTTATTAGTTATAAACCCAACAGGGACAATTAGAACAATCAACACTTATTGCGCTAAACTTCTTGGCTATTCTAAGGACAATTTAACCAATGCAAATATCGACACATTAATTACTCGTGAAAGTTTTTATGAAATAAGTGGCATGCTATCAGGAGTAAACACTGAAAATCCCCATGCTTTTAATGTTGTATTTAGATCTAAATCTAACCAAGATATACCAATGCAAATTAATGCCTCCGTTATCTATGATAAAAATGGCGTTATTTCTTGTTTATTAATGGTCGGGCGAGATATGCGCGAGACCTTGGCTTTGATTGATAAAGCTGAAAGTGCCACTAATGCAGAAAAGCGTCGATCTCATGAACTTAGTCTTGCTCATCTCGAGCTAGAACTTGCTCATGATCGCTTAGAACAGCAGGTACTTGAACGCACTAAAGAACTTAGGATTGCTAATCAAAACCTCAATATTGAAATTGAAGAACGTAAACGCGCTGAGCTTGAAGTACGTGCTCGTGAAGAGAAGTTTCGTAATATTTTTGAAATGGCATCAGTTGCTATTTTAGAAGTAGATTTATCGCTACTATTAAAAAAACTAGCAATCTTGCCAGTAGACACTAAGAAAAATTTCAGAGCAGAACTATCTAGAGACAATTTGCTGCTAACTGAGCTTTCTCAAGTGATTAAGATTATTGATACTAATCATGCAACCTTAACGATGTTTGGAGCTAAAGATAAAGCTGAACTGAGTAGTCGATTAGACGAGCTAATTTTTGAAAAAAGCTACCAAGGTATTGAGTATATGCTCGTTGCTATTGAGCAAAAGCGCGACTATTTAGAAACCCACTGCTCTTTTATTAGCTTAGACAAAAAAGAGCTTGATGTTTTGATTCAACTCAAAATGTACCCAACCAGCTCTAGCGGCATTGGTAGCCTGGTGACTATTATCGATCTCACAGAAACTAAATCACTTAAAGAACAGCTCAGGCAATCACAAAAAATGGAAGCAGTTGGTCGAATAGCTGGTGGTATTGCTCATGATTTCAATAATTTACTAACGGTAATTTTAAGCTATGGCCAAATGGTCTTAGATGATTTGCCAGAAGGCAGTGAGCCGCGTTCAAGAATAGAGCCGATGGTAGAATGTTCAGAGCGAGCGGCTGATTTGACTAAGCAGCTGCTTGCCTTTAGTCGGCGGCAGTTGATTGAACCTAAAATTATTGATCTCAATGATTTAATTGCCAATATGGAAAAAATGCTTAAACGAGTATTGGGTGAAGACATTGAGCTTATTGGTATAAGAGACAATAATTTGGCTAAGATCAAAGCTGACGTAAGCCAAATTGAGCAAGTGATTATGAATCTTGTGGTCAATGCTCGTGATGCGATGGTTCATGGTGGCAAGCTGATGATTGAGACTAAAAATGTCAATCTAACGAGTGATGAGCTAAAAAGTATCTCCGACCTTGCTCCTGGTCCCTATGTACTGTTAGCAGTATCTGATACAGGATCTGCCATGTCACCTGAAGTGCAGGCAAGAATTTTTGAGCCTTTTTTTACCACCAAGGGGGTCGGTAATGGTACTGGCTTGGGTTTATCGACAGTCTACGGTATCGTTAAACAGAATAATGGTCATTTAGAAGTCTTAAGCGAGCTTGGTCGGGGAACAGTGTTTAAGATTTATTTACCCATATCACTAAGTGAGGGCGAGGCAATCAAGGCAATTTCTGCCAAACCACAAAAAGATGCACTGATCGGTAATGGAACAATTTTTGTGGTGGAGGATGAAGACAGCGTACGCATGGTTGCAACAGCTATTTTAAAAAAGAACGGTTATCAGGTCTTAACTGCTAGTGATCCCTTGGAAGCCATTGAGATGCTTGCTTCTTATAAGGGCCACATCGATTTGTTATTATCTGATGTGATTATGCCCAATATGAAAGGCTCACAAATGGCTGAGTCAATTTGTGCCCTGCGTCCAGGATTAAAAGTTTTATTTATGTCGGGCTACACCGACAATGCCATCAACCAAAATGGCTTACTGGATCAAGGTAAAGAGTTCCTACAAAAACCTTTTACCCCACAAAGCTTATTGCTTAAAGTCAAATCGTTACTAAAGCCAGAAGCTAATAATTAATGAGGCCTGCGCCGAGATATTGGCCATCACGCGAGAAATCAATAAAAGCTATTTTCTGGCCTGGCACTATATCTTGTTCGCTTAAAAGAGCCAAACTAGTGCCGATGCTAGCCTGAGCTAAGTCACCAGTATGGTCAAAACTTGAGATGATTTGCTGACGGGGAAAGTTAAGCTTATCGGCGAGCATCGTTAAAAAACTACTATCAGGCGAAGAACACAATAAGTAATCAAGCTGATAAATAGTAATTTTAGACTTTTTAAGCAAGTGATTGAGAGCATGACTTATTAGCGGCCAAATACTTTTGTCAGGCCGATTACTAGTGAGATCATTTGATAAGAAAACCAAAGGTGAACCATGGTGGTGCCAATCATGATCTTCACTGCGCTCAGGGTAAGCTTGTTTAAGCTCAAGCTCCCCAGTTTTTTCTAGGTAGATATCAAAGTTAGGGGTCCCCTGCTCTACGATGAGTGCAGTTGCACCTTCACCTAAGAGCATGCCAGGTATTTGCTGCGCAGCTTGTTCTAATCGAGAAATCATATGGCTAACTGCAATCACTAAAATTCGTTGATGGACTCCCGCGTTGATTAAAGCTTTGGCTACTTCAAGTTGAGCACTCAAGGAAGCGCATGAACAATCTATCTGTAATACTGAAGCACGATGAGCACCGATCGATTTTTGCACATAAGGTCCAAAACCAATATTAACCGTATCAGCCAATGATGTTGAATATAATATTAAATCAAGAGAATCTGGATCAATATGATATCTATTAATAAGCTTATGAGCACACTGCTCAGCAAGATGCCTTGGTAGTTTATACTCACGTGACCATGATCTGGATCGAGGCAGATCAGGGTATTTTTTTATAACATCTGCTGGCGTATGAATAACTCTGTCACCTAGTATATAAGTATATTCTGTTATTGATGCGATATTATTCATTTTTTATTTCTCGCGCACGATCGGCAGCAATAGCTGATAAAATGCTTTCTTTCATACTGCCTATCAGTGGAATTACTTCAGGTCGTGCACTCGCAAATGGGGTGAATGGTGGCAGCTCTTCAAGGGCTAATCTTAGTTCTATTAAACTAGGTCGTTCAGGATGTGCTTGATAGCTTTTTAAGGCTTTGCTAAGCTCTTGTGCTGTGCTGACTTGAGCAATAAAACACTCATTTTTTTGGCTAAGGCCAGAGACGATCGCTGAGATATCAATATCGTTGTACATAGTTGCTTCAGATCTGCCTGAAAAATATATTTTTTGCCTCGTTACACACATGCCGTGTCGATGATTATTAAATACGATAAATAAAACTGGTAATCTATATTGAAATGCCGTGTGTGTTTCTAGTCCACTCATCAAAAAAGCTCCGTCACCAATAAAAACGCAGCTATATTGTTTATGTGGTGCACTGATTTGAGCACCGATTGCCGCCCCGACCGCATAGCCCATACCACCCATGCCCAGAGCAATGGTGGCAGTGCCTTGATGAGGTATATCTAAATAGTGTAGGGCCGCAGCAGCACAATTGCCAGCATCAAAAAAGAGGTGACTTCGAGCAGGCAAATACTCACTGATCAGTGCAATAGCTTCACTTTGTCGTAAACAATCTTTTAGACTAAGATTTTTTGGTTTCAGGCTATCGTTAATACCAATGACGGTTGGTTTAACTAAGGTTCTTTGATAAGCAGGCAGGCTCGTACGGGTGATGTGAGTTTGCTTAACTAAGGCAAACAGTTGTTTAGAAAACCAACCAGGTTCGCTGGCAATGCCAAACTTCAATGGCAGAACTCGTTCAATAGCCTCAATATCAACATCGACAGCAATAGTATTTTTTATAAGACCTGACTCAATGGGTCCTCTCATCATCAAAGGCTGCGTGGTACCGAGGGAAAGTATTAAGTCGGTCTGACTATTGATAAAATCATGCGCCGAAGGGTGACCAGCTACGCCCAGGGTGCCAAAATATTGAGGATCGTCATTGGGAAAGGCGCATTTTGATGACAAAGTAGTAAATACCGGCAGATTAAGCGCATGGGCCAGCTCAATAGCCTCATCTTGCCACCGGGATAGCTTAATACCTAAACCAAAGATCAGCACCGGTGACTGAGCCCGGCGGATCTCATCAAGTACTTGTTGTAAGAGGGCTTGGTTAATATTAGGATGGTTGATTTTTATCAGCTCCAATAAATTAGACGGAGCTGAGCCTACTTCTTGGTCAAATAAATCACGCGGAATAAGCAATACGCTTGGCCCAGGTCGTTTTTCATAACAACTTCTAATCGCTTCAATAACAACGGGCCAGAATTGTTCACTCTTCTCAAGAGCACCAACATATTTAGCTACTGATTGCCATAAAAGCTCAGCATTAATGGTATGGCCTATGCCACTTGAATCTTGAAAACCACCTCGTCCATGAGATCCTTGAGGTGGTTGACCTATAATAGCCAACACACCGATGCCTTCTTGATAGCTTTCGGCAATACCACTGACCAGGTTAGTCATTCCCCCACCTGAGGTCGCACATACTACACCCATACGCTTGTTGATGCGGGCATAGCCATCGGCCATGAAAGCAGCCCCCGTCTCTGATTTAGCTAATACTGATTGAAGCTTATGACTCCTAAAAATCGCGTCATGAAAATGCTCAATATTTGCTCCGCTAACGCCAAAGATCCTATCGACCCCGCATTCTAGTAGTGCATATGCCAAAGCGTCATTGAGTTTCATAATTATAGCATATAATTTTAAAACATAATTTTGTCTATTTCAAAGATATCTTTGAAAGCTAATATTTAATCAAGGCTTGTGCGCTAGAGTGATTGTGGCATGTTTGGCGCCGTTATAAAAAAACCTATCCCGCATCTTAGGAGCAAATATGCCATCTTTTGATATCTTATCAGAACCAGACGTTCATGAGGTTAAAAATGCCGTTGATCAAGCCAGTAGAGAATTGGCTCAGCGCTTTGATTTTCGTGGTACCTCAAGCGAGCTTAAAACCACAGAAACTGGCTTTGAGCTAAGCGCTAACAGTGAAGACCGGGTTAAAGCTATTTTGGAAGTATTAAGAGACAAGTTTGTGAAGCGTAAGCTATCGCTCAAGTTTTTAGAGACTAAGCCCGCTCAGCCAGCAGGTGGCTCAAACTATAAAATCATCGTGACTCTCAAAAAAGGCATCGACAAAGATCAGGCCAAAAACATTGTTCAGATCATAAAAAATGATAAAACTCTCAAAGTCACTCCTGCTATTCAAGGTGAATGCGTACGGGTGAATGGTAAAAAAAGAGATGATTTGCAAGAAGTGATCGCTGTATTGAAAGCTACTGATTTACCTTTGGAGCTCAGTTTTGCCAATTTCAGAGACTAACAGGAAAAAAATTGCCCTGGTTACCGGAGCTGCGATTAGAATCGGTCGCGGTATTGCTGAGCATTTACTTGATCAGAATTATCATATCATTGTGCATGCCCATACTTCGGCCGAAATTCTTAGACAATGGCTTCGTATAAACCGTGCCCAATCTCAGCTGATGGGGATTATTCAAGCTGACTTATCTCATGACAGCGGCCAAAACCATTTATGCCAAGAAGTATTAAGCCTGACTCAGCATCTAGATCTCATCGTCCATAATGCTTCGCTCTATTACCCTGATCCTTATGAAAAGATTAGCCGTGAAGCTTATCGCAGCATGCAAGCGGTTAATTTAGATGCACCATTTTTTATTACACAATCTTTATTACCTTTGCTCAAAAAATCCGATAATCCATCGGTAATAAATATCTTAGATGCTATGTGGGAACGACCAAGTCCACAATACAGTCATTACGCTGTCGGCAAAGCAGGGTTAGCCATGCTAACCAAATCGCTAGCAAGAGAGCTCGCGCCTAAGATCAGAATCAACGCTGTTGCTCCTGGTGCTATTTTATTTCAGCCTTTTCATGATGAACAAGCTCGCCTTCATACTATTAATAAAATTCCCATGCAAAAACTCGGTCTGGTCAACGATATTGCCCGAGCAGTATCGTTCTTGGCCGATGAAGCGCGCTATGTGACCGGAGAGATCCTGGTCATCGATGGTGGCCGTTCTTTAGTTTAAAGTCCTAAAAATTTGATGAACAGCTCCTCAAATTAATACTACCAACTAGTAATAATATTCGGAGATTATCAGTCTTGTCGGAAGATGTTTCCGAAAAATAATTTTGTTGTTGCCTATATTTATTTAATTATTCTACAATTTTCAGGCGTAGCTAGCCTGCGCGGTAAGCAACGAGGGGGCACAACATATGAGCTGTTTCTATAAAGCAATTGCGATCCTAACGATGGGTTTGACAGTGTTAGGTCAGCAATCGATAGCCTCGGAGAACGAGCATAAAAAAACGGAGCTAAGTACTAAAAAAAAGAAGTATTATAATCGTCGATTACTAGTTCGCTATAAAGAAAGCGCAGCGATTAACGAAATAAATGAAGCACACTTTTCAGTTGGGGCCTATGTTATTAAGTCATTTGATCTGCCTGAAAATCTTGATGTCGTTGAAGTAGCAAAAGGAATTTCCCTCGATTCTGCTCAAGAGTTCTACCGTGAAGATCCAAATGTGCTTTATGTTGAACCAGATTATCCATTACATGCCTATATGGAGCCCCCTCCTGTAGATCCTGCCGCTCCTCCTGCTCCTCCTTCAGGTGGCGGTGCCATTGACCCGCGCTTGTCTGAGCAATGGGGTCTCGATAATAAAGGACAAACTGGAGGAACTGCTGATATTGATATCAACGCCACAGAAATGTGGGACAGCATTACTGGCGACCAAAATATTGTGATCGCAGTGATCGATACGGGTGTGAACGATAAACATCCCGACTTAGAAAAAAATATGTGGACTAATCCAGGTGAAATACCCGCCAATGGTATCGATGACGACAGCAACGGTGTTATAGACGATGTACACGGTTTTAACGCTATCGCCAATAATGGTAATCCAATGGATGATCATGGCCATGGTAGTCACTGCGCTGGTATTATCGCTGCTGAAGGACAAAATAAGCATGGCGGCCGTGGTGTTATGCAAAAAGCGCAAATTATTGCCTGTAAGTTTTTAAGTGCTGAAGGTGCAGGATCAACTTCAGGTGCAATAGCTTGCCTTGATTATTTACGTAATCTTAAAACTCGAGCACTAAACCCGGTCAATCTGATTGCTACCAGCAACTCCTGGGGTGGTGGACCATCATCGCAAGCTCTTTCTGACGCGATTAAAGCTCATCAAGACGAAGGAATCTTGTTTATAGCTGCAGCATCTAACGAAGGTTTTGATAACGATATCGTTGATACCTATCCTGCTGATTATCCGCTGGCTAATATTGTCTCCGTAGCTGCTATTGATCATAAAGGTGAAAAAGCCTGGTTTTCTAACTACGGTAAGCGAACGGTTCACGTAGGCGCTCCCGGTGTAGATATTTTGAGTACGGTTTTAGGTAGTGATTATGATAAATACAGCGGCACTTCGATGGCTACGCCTTTCGTTTCTGGCCTTGCCGGTATGCTGAAAGCTTATGACACAGACCTTAATTATCTGCAAATCAAAAACCTGCTCATGACGGGTGGTGCGCCACTAGCATCAATGGAAGGCAAAACTATTTCCGGCCGATATATTAGGGCGATAGATGTTAACGGTCGCGGATCGCTAAGCTGTAAAAATCAGATTGTCAGCGGCAGACTTAGCCCATCTGTTGATCGTATGCTGATTCCGGTGGGCCGTACCATTACTTTATCGGCTATTAATATTAACTGTGCTGAACCTAATGGCGATATCCTTGTGCCATTTTTACCGAGTGGCACTGCTGTAAAACTAGGAGATAATGGGCTTGGCATCGATAGTGCCAATGGCGATGGTATGTATAGCAAGGAGTGGACTGCTGAAACACCAGGTCGTTTCCAGTTTATCTTTCCCAAAGATGATCGTGTAACGGTAAATGTTTACGATCCAGCTCAAATGAAGGCTTATAGCCACAGCGAAGCGGTATTTAATTATCGCTATTTTCAAGGAACTGCGATGAATGCCGGTGATGATACTGAGGCAACAGTAGATATACCCTTCCCCATTATGTTTGGTGGACCTGCTAATAAATTCGATGCAATTACTATTGGATCTAATGGTGCAGCCAGCTTAACTAACTCTGATCCTATTGATCTTAATAATGCAGTCTTACCTGCCGAAAAATATATTTCCATCATAGCGCCTTTGTGGGATGATTTGAATCCTGCCGCTAACGATGGCGACGTTTATTATGACACTATCGGTAGTGCTCCTCATCGTGAGTTTGTCGTCGAATGGCGTAATGTTCGTCATTATAACTCTCAAGAAGGGGCCACCTTTCAGATCGTATTCTTTGAAGATAGTAGCGATATCTTGTTTAATTACTTAGACGTCGATTTTGCTAATCAATCCATAAACAATGGTGCATCTGCTACGGTTGGTATTCAAACCGTTCCAGATCAATCCGTGATGGTTTCGTATGATAGCCCAGTTTTGGCTAACAATAAGGCGATTAAGTTTAGCATAACCCAGTAGCTTTAAACTAAAGCTGCGAGTCATGACCGCAGCTTTTATCCTAACAAGTGATTGACATAATAGATCTATAGCAAAAGACCGTTTTTACTTTCTCAGAGTCAGCCCTGATGCGACAAAAAAATTGCTAAATTCGACTTTTGCAATTCTTCTAATACATTAATTTTTATAAGGCTGCAGGTTTACCTTAGGCTTTTATAAAATCACTCTAAATCATTACCAAAAAAGCAGCAGCGAGACCGCTTAGGGCATAGAGTTCAGGTACGCCGGTGGCGAGTAGGGCTTGGCCTTGATCCATAGAGCCGTTGCTGATGGCTTTGATGCAGGAGGCTGCGGTTTTGGCTTGGCCGATGGCGCTAAAAAAACAGGGCAAGCCACAGATGAGACCGGCAAAAGCTACTTCGATGGGTTTATGGGCCATATTTTGGATCATGAGAAAGCTTACGGCAAAAGAATACAGGCCTTGAGAACCTGGCATGACGGCGGGTATAAAAGCCTGCGCTCGTTGCTCTTTGTCACAGCCAGCATAGGCGCCTAGAGAAATAGACAAGGCATAACCGGAGCTGAGTATTCCTACAGCGATTGCGATAAAACCTAAGAATAGCATTGCTTGTAGCCCCCAAGCTAAATCAAGCAAACTACTCGATTCACCGGCAAAAACTGCCGAAGCACTTAGCAACAACAAAAACAGTAGTTTTTTCATCTAATTTTTTCTCCCAAATGGACTAAAATAATGGTGGCCGCCGGTCATGCACTTACTGCCAAACTCTAAAAAAATCAGCCGGTTGGTGTGAATATACAACGACAAGAGTGATAGTAAAAACACCGCCAAGTGACCGAGCGGAGCAAACAAGGCCCCGATGGGCGCCGGCATCATAAAAGCGATTTTATTGATAACGAGGGCTAAAATTGAGCCTGACAAGGCTATGCCAAATAAGCGCATGTGGCTTAAAATATCTTGGATTAGGCCAACCGGTCCCGAATAGATGGTCCAAAAAATATTAGCCACCCGTTGTTCGCGGCCAAAAACGGGCTCAGGAAAGGCTATCCATGCTATCGCTGTTAGCCCCAGTAAGAGCCAGGCTGAGTTTTTTAGCCACCACGAATAATCAATCCACGGGTCATATAAGATGCCAGCATGGTCGATTACCAGTACTAATCCAGCCATGAGCGCCAAGAGATTGCCCAAGGCATTAGTGTTAAGGCCATTTTGTACAATACAAACTAGGTTAGTAAGCGTCATGACCGATACGCCAACCAATAAAGAAAACTGAAAGCACACCAAGGGCTCAGTAGCGAGACTCAAAAGCGGGGGAATAGTCAGTAAGATATCTTTGGCAAAGACCAAACCAAAAAACTGGCCACATAAAATACCTAGCACCGTTGATACCGCACCAGTCCACATAAAAACTTGGCCAAAATCGCGACTTTTTTTATTATAAACCACATAACCAGCTAAGTATAAAAGCAAGCCATAACCAGCATCAAGCAAACACAGCGAACCAAAAATGACAAAGAGCAGAGCCAGCAAGGGGGTCTTATCTTTTTCAAAATAACTCACCCCAGAAAAAGCTCGTCCAATTGCTTCAAAGCCTTTGATATAACGTGCATTTTTAAGTTTAACCGGTACATCGCTCGCCGGTGGTGGCGTCTCAAGCTTAAGTGCCACTACCATACTATCAAGTGCTTTTTCTAAAAGATGGACCTCATGTGCTAAGACATAACCGCTGACACCCCAGAGTCCATGCTCGCGTTTAGTTTTTTGAAGTTCATGTAATCGCTCACTATAATTGGCAGCTTCTCGCTTAAGCTTTTCAAAGTTGTGTATTTGATAATACCAACTAGCCATCTCCACCAAAATCAAACGTTTTTTTTCACGCATTCGCTCAAGTTCTTGTTGGTAAGCACTGAGCGGCTGGCTTGGCATATCAATAAAGTTGATAGCCAGTTCTGCCCCACTGCTATCATCGGTCAAGAAAACTGCCACATAATAGTTATCGCCTAGCTGTTTAATCAGCTCGACAAAGCAGGGCTTATGCTTGAGACTAGCTAGCTCAGCTTGCTTTAGCTTAGCCAACTTAATCATAATCTGAACCTTAGCGAGCTCGGTCGTAGAAGGTCTAAACTGGCCAAAATGACTCCATAGTTCAAGATCATTTTCGAGTTTGTTGATTTGAGCAGCTAGATCTTCAAGGCTCTTAACTAAAACAAAGACCCGTTTCATGGAATCTTCGATGCGCTTACTTTTAGGCGGAATGGCTCTTGAAGACGGTTTAAACTGGTTAAGATAAGCTAAAGCACGATTGATCAAAGTCTGGTATTCGAGGTTTTTGTTAAGCTCTTCGGCTTCAACATCGTCAATCTTCTCTTGAACCAGTGGTGTCAGCTCCAATACGCCTACTGCCTGTAAACGAGTGATAATTGCTAGACGGTCTTGCTCGCGTGCCACGAGTGAGACTTTTAACATCGGTCTAATGCTCATAGCTCACCCGGGCTTTAGCGATTTTTCCGCGGCTGATGCTGGCCACTTGCTCATCACCTAGACTAATTTTTATGCGTTTAATCGCATGCTTATTGTCGGGGATCAGTACCAGGTCAAAGAGATTAACTTTTTGGCCCGCTTTTCTTAGTTCACGTTTAATCAAATCTCGTTCTTGTTCTAAAAAACTCACATGAGCCTCAGCGTGAAGAAATAAATGTACTATCGGCAGCACTCTGATGAGCCAGGCTTGAGTTTGAAAATAAGGCAAGTCAATAGCCTTAAACCTAATTGAGTCAAGGGTTTTTATGTTTACCCCAGCTACACTACGCTGGTAGCTCTTGATCTGCTCGATAACCACAACGTCGTTAATATTTAAGCCGTAACTATCGCTCAAAAGCTTGACATAGGGCTCAAGGCGAGCCAGAGCTGATAATCGTTGTTGCTCGGCGAGCATCAATGCTTTATGAATGCGATTATATTCAAGCTGCAGCTGTTCTTGCTTGAGCTTCAAAACTGGCAAGTAGTGGGTATAAAGTTTTTGTTGGCGCTTAAGCCTGGTGAGCTCTGATTGGTTGAGCTTGTAATCCTGGGCCATCTTTTATTAAACCTCTGTGACGGGCCAAAAGCGTTCGATGAGTTTGCTGGGCAGATCGCTTTCTTCTTTGGGAAAATGCTTGGCTATTACACGCCAGCCTAAGTCGAGCTGTTCATTTAAACTCAAGTTAATATTCAAGTCCATCATACACAGCTCAAACTCATCAGCATAGGCCAAAAGTTTTTGATCATAGCTCGAAATACTAAAGCCCATCGAGGCTTGTTGACGGACTTTCTTGGCACTATCGTAAAGCCTGATCATGGCGTTCATGAGCGGCGCATGATCATCACGAGTCTTATTATTGACCAACTGCTTTAAGCGAGACAGCGAACCGAAAGGATCAATACAGCCATTCTTAAGGTATAACTGGCCCTCAGTGATATAACCCGTGTTATCTGGAACCGGATGAGTAAGATCGTCACCAGGCATGCTGGTCACTGCTAAAATAGTAATTGATCCTGCTCCTTCAATATCAACCGCTTTTTCATAGCGTGAAGCTAGCTGGGAATATAAATCGCCCGGATAACCCCGATTAGAGGGGATTTTATCCATGGCGATCGAGATTTCTTTTAGGGCATCACTAAAAGCAGTCATATCGCTCAGTAAAACCAAGACACGCAGGCCAGACAAGGCATATTGTTCAGCAGCAGCTAGGGCTAAATCTGGAATGAGCACGCACTCAACCACCGGATCGGCAGCCGTATGTACAAACATAATGCTGCGATCGCGGCGAGATTCAAGCTGACTCTTGAAATAAGCGTATTCATCGTGCTTCACACCCATGGCGCCTAAAATTATAATATCGGCCTCAGCCTGTAGAGCAATGCGCGCCAAAAGCTCGTTGTAGGGTTCACCTGCCACGCTAAAAATCGGCATCTTCTGGCTTTCAACCAGGGTATTAAACAAATCAATCATGGGCAGACCAGTTTGAATCATTCTTGATGGTACTACCCGCTTGCTAGGATTAAACGACGGCCCGGCAATATTAATCTGCTCGGCTTGGCTTAAGGCTGGGCGCTGATCGATAGGCTCTCCCGAACCTTTAAAGATTCGTCCGAGCATATGAGTAGGCGAAAAATTAAGCTTGATAGAATGGCCCAAAAACTCCACCTGATCATCAGTTCTAATGCCCTTGCTGCCACTAAAAACCTGTAAAGATACTCGGGAGCCTTTAAGACCTATCACCTGAGCAAAGGTTTTCTCGCCATTGCTTTTATGCACTCGAGCAAGCTCCCCGTAGGTAATATTATCAGCATGCAAGCTAATCACCGGCCCCGTCATGCTCTCGATTTTATGATAAAACTTTTTCATGACTCTCCTCAGTTTTCATCATGAGGGCCTCGATCGAGGCAATACGAGCTTGATAATCAGGGCTATTAACCGCCATAAGATTGGCATCGCGAAACAAAGCACTCAGCCTCGCCATAGTCTGCCTGGCGATAATTTTAGAGCTAAACTTAAAGTCATATTCGATAACGGCAGAAACCTGCTGTAATAAGCTAGCTACGCGCTGTTCGCTAGGAGCAGCATCTATGCTACTAAAAGCATTCTGTTGTAAAAATACCGCATCAAAAAACTCAGCTTTAAGATAATGAACAAACTCAGATATACTCAAATCCTCTTCACCGACTACTTTCATCTGATCACCAAGCGCTTGGGCTTGGTGATAGTATTTTTTTAGGTGCTTGATCAAACTAACAAAGCCTATAAAATAGCGTTTATCAAGCTCTTTCGTTAGTGGATCAAGATATTTTGACCATGAATCAAGCGGCGTAATCGCCGGAAAACGCTTGGCATAAGACCGAGCATAGGTCAGACCCAAGAAACATCCGACCACCGCTAAGGTCGACTGAGTAACAGGCTCTTCAAAGTTGCCCCCAGCCGGCGATACCGTGCCGATTAAGGTAATCGAGCCGACTTTTTCACCCAAGCGAGGATCAACAATGCGTACTCTGCCTGCCCGTTCATAAAAACTCGCGATCATCGATCCTAAATAAGCCGGAAAAGCTTCCTCGCCAGGAATTTCTTCGAGCCGACCACTCATCTCACGAATCGCCTGGGCCCAACGTGAGGTTGAATCAGCGAGTACTAAGACCGATAGGCCCATCTGGCGATAATATTCAGCCATAGTAATCGCGGTATAAACCGAAGCTTCACGAGCAGCTACTGGCATGGATGAAGTATTGCAAATAATAATAGTGCGTTCCATCAGTGAACGACCAGTTTTAGGGTCATTAAGCTCAGGAAACTCTCTTAAGGTCTCCACCACTTCACCAGCACGCTCACCGCAAGCGGCAATAATCACCACATCAGCATCAGCATAACGTGAAACACTTTGTTGAAAGACCGTCTTTCCTGATCCAAAAGGCCCAGGAATACAAGCAGTGCCTCCCTCAGCAATCGGGAAAAGCGCATCAACAATACGAACTTTGGTGGTGAGCGGAACAGTTGGCACCAATCGTTCTTGATAAGCCTTAAGAGCAATTTTAACCGGCCATTTTTGGATCATACTGATATCATGACGAGCTTTAGTCTCAAGGTTTTCTAAGCGAGCGATAATCTTATCAGGGTGGGCTGACTGAGCCCCAATAATATCAAGTACGCAGTATTGACCAAGTAATCTAAATGGCACCATGATGCGGTGCTCAAATAAACCCTCTTTCACCACACCCAAAGCGTGTCCCCGCATGACGATGTTGCCGGCCTCTACCAGTGGTTGAAAATCAAAACTTTTGCTTTTATCGATGGTATCAAGATAGGAGCCACGCTTTAAAAAGTAGCCGTCTTTATCGGCCAGTTCAGGCAAAGGATTGCCGAGGCCATCAAAAATACCGCCCAATAAACCTGGGCCCAACTCAATGCTTAGCATGTCACCACTAAGCTCAATCAGCTGGCCGGCTTTAATAGAGGTGGTATCTTCAAAAACCTGAGCATCAAACTCGCGACCACGAATACGAATAACCTCAGCTTTTAAGCGCTGAGGATTGCTACGGCGCTTATCGTTATCATCAAGCAAGATATAAGCAATCTCGTTCATCCTCACTGCGCCATCAGTAATACCGGTCACCAGGTTGCCGTTAACGCCCAGTACTTGGCAGAAGCTATTAGTTGTCATGGCTCACCTCACGCACGCTTTTTATCAGTCTATCAAGCATGACCTCGCCCTGCTCCTGATTAAACCAAGCGAATCGCTCGCAGATTTCAAGCTTGATAAAATAAGCGATTACCTGATCATAGGCAAAACTATCGAGGTTAATGCTCTCATCAAGTAAGTGAAACATATATTCTGCCTGAGCTTTTTCAAAGATAAGCGGGTCATTATCAGCTAGAGCCTGCCTAAAAAAGCCAAAACTAGAGGGGCCTGGTTGGCCATTAAGCATGCTGGCTAACTCTTCGTACATCAATAGCATCTTTTGCGCCCAATCTTTGAGAAAGGGCGAATGGGCATGAGCGATTAGGCTATCCCAGTAGGCACGGCGCACCTGCTCATTTTGCTTAGCAGCAGCTCTAGCGCCTTCTAATAAGGCTATGTCACCTATTATTGGTTGATCAAGGCAATCTTTGAGCCGTATTAAAAAATCTGCCCGATTAATCGGTGGCGGCTGATATAAAACTAGCGGCTTTAAGCCAGTTAAAAAGTAATGAATCAACATCGGAACTAAACCGTACTTAATTGGGAAGTATCGCTTACTACCGGCTTACTCGACATAAAATACTTTTTAAGACTCGGTTCCACTAAACGCATCAACTCTTCGGCTACTGTGTCTACGCGAAAATCCCACACATAATGCTCGCCGCGCTTGACCAGGACAAAACCTTCAAGGCCGGCTTCGTCTTTGAGGCTGACATCACATTTTTTGTCTAATTGATCGAAAATATGAGCGGCTAAATAAGCGGCTAGAGTTGTTTTAAGCTCTTTAGGAACCAGTACGTCAATGCTGCCAGGATTCTCTTTGACGTATTCCAGTACCAAGCGTTTTAATATTTCTGCTAAGAAATCTGGTTGTTTAAGCGTTATGCGCACACTTTCTTTGATGCTGGGAAACCACCACTGGGCCCGCAAACGATCGGTCAACTTGAGTGAAAAATCGCGGGCTGCTAATCTGAGCTCAATCTCTAAGGCCTGTCTTTCTTTAATACTCTGTTGCTTGGCTTCCCGTATTAATTTCTCAGCTTGGCTATGAGCGAGCTTCATAATATTTTGGGCGTCATTATGGGCTTTTTTGAGGATTTCGGCGGCTGCGATGGCTGCTTTATCAAGCCCTTCGCTCTTGACTCGCTCGATCAGCTGATCAACGCCGTTCTCAAAAGTGCTCATAGTAAGACCCTTAGTAAGAGATTTTTTCTAAGCTTTAGGAAGCTCAGGTTAAATAGACAAGGCAGGGTTATTCAAAGTTGAAGTTTTTTATGCCTATAAAGAGGAATAATTTTACCAAAAGAGGCAAGGATGGCAAAGAGTCCCTTAAAAGACAAGGATTTTATACCCGATGATACGTCCTTGTCCGAGATTTTAGGCAGCCGCTGGCCCCGTTACCAAGAAACCGTCAAAGCGCTCGAAGAGCGTAAGCTCTATCCAGAAATGTATTGGTATGGGCCTTCAAGTGGTTGGGCTCCGCGCTTTTGCATTGGCGAAGTCACGGTCTGTGGCATTTATTTAGCGCAAAACCCCCTAATGGGTTTAGTGGGCGTTGGCGACAAAGTCGGCGGCTACTTGGACAAAGATACCAAACTATCCCCTCGCGCCCGTGCACTCTATGAAATGACGCCCAAAAAAGGCCCCCTGCGCTGGATTGAAGCTCAACTAGCCACCAGAGGTGATCTTGAAGCCTTTTTATCCCTGGTTGATGGCAAACTAAGAGCGCTCGCCAAAGAAGGCGTCAAACCCAAAGACGGCCCTCCACCCCCGCGTATCAAAAAACGAGATCCCGGCCCAGCGAAAGCCCCGGGTAAACCAGGCCGTAAGCCGCTCAAACAGGCATCACCCAAAGAGCTCCCCATACAGATGGGGCCGCCTAAGCAGTTTATGGTCAACGTTATTCTGCGTGGCGGACGTGGTTAAGACTGTAGGGATGGGGGATTGCTAAAGTCGGTTTTTTTTGGCTTGTTGCTATCTTAGCAAGGACAGCTGGCCGAGCGGTTGAAGGCGCCTGATTCGAAATCAGGTGGACTCGTAAGGGTCTCGGGGGTTCGAATCCCTCGCTGTCCGCCAGGTAGCGAACTTTTGGGAGAGGTGGCCGAGTGGCTGAAGGCGCACGATTGGAAATCGTGTGTGCTGTAACAGGCATCGAGGGTTCGAATCCCTCCCTCTCCGCCAGTTGCTGTGTGACTTATTACTTTCAAATCCCCCCAGGCCCGGAAGGGAGCAAGGGTAGAAAGCGGGTAGGGGTGCACAGCAATTTTTTTTGGAGTTATCATGAGCCACCTTGTATTAGCTAGAAAATACCGACCACAGCGCTTTAGTGAGGTAGTAGGTCAGGATGTTGTAGTTACAACCCTTAAAGCTGCCATCGAAAAAAACCGAGTAGCCCACGCTTTGTTATTTACCGGCAGTCGGGGAGTAGGAAAGACGACTATTGCTCGTTTGGTCGCTAAAGCTTTGGTTTGTTTGAACAGGTCGGGGGCTGAACCTTGCGGCGTTTGTAGCCAATGTCAAAGTATTGATAATTTTTCTTCGCTTGATGTGATTGAAATCGACGGGGCCTCTCATACTGGTGTTGATGATATTCGTGATTTGCGTGACAACGCCCGTTATCAGCCGAGCTCTGCCCCATATAAGATTTTTATTATCGATGAAGTACACATGCTGTCGATCAGTGCTTTTAACGCTCTGTTAAAAATACTTGAAGAGCCGCCACCACATGTAAAGTTCATGTTTGCCACTACTGAATCACATAAAATCCCTAAAACGATCTTATCGCGCTGTCAGCGTTATGATTTTAAAAGGGTCAGCATACCAGTCATACAAAGTACGCTTAATAAAATCTTGAGCACTGAGGGTTATCAGTTTGATCAAGATGCCTTGCTGTTAATCGCTGAAATGGCCGATGGGGCCCTACGTGATGCCTTGAGTCTCTCAGAGCAAATTATTGCGAATCGGCTAGATAGCTATTCTGCTAATAGCATTGCGAGAATCTTAGGCGTAGTTAGTCATCAAGCGGTTAACAATATTAGCGGGGCCGTGATTGATAGAGATCTTAAAAAGGCTTTGCAAGAGATCCAGAATATCTATGAGCAGGGCTTAGATTTATGCCAGCTGAGTGATGCCTTGTGTGAACGCTTGCGTGTATTATCGCTTTGTGCCCATCTTGATGATGTTAATAGCGCTTCAGATATTATTCCTGGCTTAGACTCGGCTGATTTTATAGCCAGTAAAAAATACGATAAAGCTGATCTTAAGCGTTTATTTGCCATGGCTCTTGATGCTATGATTCAGATTTTTCAAGCGCGTAAGCCCCTGCTAGCTCTCGAACTGCTAGTTTTACGTATGACTCAGCGCCCAGCTATGAGCGATGCCACCACCATCAACTTTTGCCTAAATAAGCTTGATGCCCTGCTTCATAATAAGCCCGTGCCCTATAATTTGCCTGGGCCCGCCATAACTAGCGATATCTTAAGTAGCTTCAGCAAAATGGTTGATGAGTTAGCCCAGTCAGCACCAGCCATTGCCAGCCATCTGAGGCATGCAAGAGCTGAGCATGATTCGCAAAAACTTAGTTTAAGTTTTTCTCAAAGTTTGCATTACGATCAGGTGATGAAGCATAAAAATCATCCCAGTTTACTAGAAGCAATCACTAAGTTTTTTGCTCCCGGTTTAAGCTTAGAACTCATACTTAAAAAAACTTCGAGCGAAATAAGCTCAGTACCAACTATTGCTGAACATGAGCAGGATCAACACCAACAAAATCAAAAGAAGCTCTACCAAGAAGCCGAACATCACCCCCTGGTCAAAAAAACCTTAGAGATCTTCGGCGGCGACATCACCAGCGTTAAGCGTCTGGGAACCCACCCCTCAAGGGGAGAACCCCCAGCTCACTTATAAATCGCCTTTAGCGCATCTTGGGTATTGGTATAGCTAAACTTAAAGCCAGCAGCCAAGAGCCTAGCCGGCACTACTCTACTGCTTGCAAGTAGCATCTGCCCCTGATCGCCTAAGAGTTTAAGCATAGCTTGGGGCACACGCAGGCAAGCACTTCGCTTAAGTGAAAGTGCTAAACAACGGCTAAAATCTTGGCTAGTAATCGGTGTGGGCCCCACCAGATTAAGCGGGCCGCTTAGCTCATCATGCTCAAGCGCAAAAATAATCGCCGCCACGGCATCTTTTAGCGCAATCGGCGCCATAAACTGCTTACCTGATCCTAAGGGCCCACCAAGACCCATCTTATAAAGCGGCTCCAGTATTGCTAACATGCCACCGCCCGCACCAAGCACTATACCCGTACGTAAGTTGACTACCCGAATACCAGCGTCTTTAGCTAGCTTAGAAGCCCCTTCCCACTGCCCACATAGCCGAGCTAAAAAGCCCTGGCCTTGAGGTGATTGCTCATCAAGATCCCGCTCACCCCCATCACCATAAAAACCAATCGCCGACGCACTCAAAAAAATCCTCGGCCCCTTGGCAAAAATCATGCCACGAGCCAGCGCTTCAGTAGTTTTAAGCCGGCTATCAATCAATAAACGCCGAAACTTCTTAGTCCATAAGCCGCCCATCAGATTAGAACCCGCGAGATTAATCACCGCATAACAGGAAGCCAGCCTCTCAACATCAATCTCCCCAGGCTCCCCCCTGAGCCTCAAGCCCCACACCTCATAGCCCCGCTTCTGCAAAGCCTCCACCAAAGCCGAGCCAATAAAGCCCGACGCCCCACTAACAGCAATCACACGCTTAGACAGTAGCTTTAAATCAGCAGCGATAGACCGCCTAAAATCTTCGCTCATATGAGATGAAGAGACTAGATCAACTTTAAATGGAAAATCTGATTCATCGAAATCAGCGAGAATCTGGGCATGAACAAGGTCTGGAATATCATCAAAATAGCAAATATCTACATCAGAATAAGCACGTGCAGTATTCTTACTTCGCGAGCCAAAAAGATAAAATTTATAAGGATAAGCAGATAATATCTGCATTAAAACCCGAAAGTCTTTTTCCAAGAATTGCATAATTAGCAACTTTTCAATCTAACAATAAGACGATCCAAATCCAGAGAAAAACCCTCAAATACCGCAATAATATCAGCAACCATTTCTGGATTATAAGTATGTGAAGTTAAGTTGCGTTTAGCCAAGTAAATAAACCATTGCTCAGGTTGGTTAATTAAGCCATCTTGGGCCGCTAAACGAAAACAATCCCGCGGAGATCCACATTCAAGTCCCTTTTTAAGCAATACTTTCTTAATAATTTTCCAACTTTGCTCAAAAGTAAACTCAAAAGCCTGAATAGCCCCCGCTTTCTCCTGGTCAGTAGTAAGATGCCGGCGAAACTCCTCAAACACTCGAGCAGCTTTTAGCAAAGACCCAATATTGATATCTCCCAAAATTATCTCATCAGCCACAAAACCTCCCACGCCAAGCTCACATAAAACCTAAGCACTCCATACAATTAAAAAAAGCACCAGGCCCCTAGAGGCCCAGTGCTTTTAAAAATAACAGTTATCCTAGTTTGTTACTTTACCGTTTGGCTAGTAGCAGCTTTACGGACAAGCAGACCGTTGTCGCTGGTAGCTATCACTAAGTTACCCTTAACAAACTTGGCATCGGTAATATTAGCTGTGGGCATTTTTGAATTAACATCATACTCACCATTGTTAACAATGCTAGATACATCAGTTGGTTTAGGGTTAGCAGTAATAGCTTTAGCTGCCTTCTTACCATCAGTACAATCAAACAAGCCATCAGCCAAAACTGCATAGACCTTATTATTAGGCGTATCGACAGCAAAATGCTTGATATCAGCAGCAGGAACCCAAGTAGCATCAATAGGAACAACGGCAGGAACGGTAGGAGTAGCATCGTTGTAAACATATACGCCGTTATCCAAAGCGATATACACCTTAGTTCCTAAAGCCACCACATCTTTAATAACAGTAGCAGCAGCAGAGCCAGGAGCAGCTGCTTTCCAATTAGCAACCGCAGCACCACCAGCGACTGGATCAGGAATAGCGTGCGCACCACCAATATGACCATCATTAGTATAGATAGAAATACCTGCGTCCTTAGCAATGATCATCGCTTTATTGTTAGCGTTAACAAACCAAAGCGGACCCGAGCCTGCGGGGGTGGTATTGAAAGCGGTACCACGAGAAAAAACATCATCAAGCTTAGCAGAATTAGAATAGGTAGCATCCAGCGCTGTAGCAAAAGTAGAAAGAGCTGCAACAGTATTAGTTGCGGCTATTGGGGCAGCATAGACAAATTCATCACCGGCAGTGTTTTTCAACACACCACCATATATGCCAGTGGTAGAAGCGTGGCAAGCCGCATCCAGGTGCGTTGCACCTCCTAGACATTTCCAGGCTCCCTTATAATCACTTCCAATTAACAAAGCAATTGCACCAGAGGTATTAGCCGCAGCTCCAGCATCGATTGAAATCAAAACACCTTTGTCAGTAACGTCAAATCGCTTAATCCTGCCCGAAGCTGGAGCAAGAGAATCCGTTTCTTTACCGGCCGTCCCTGATCCACCGCCAGCAATAGCGGCAGTAAAAGTTTTAGGGGTCCATTTAGCGTCTTTAGCTAAATCATCAATACCAGCACTGATGTCAGCGACTGCGAATGCAGCACTACTATTAGTGGCATACAAGAATTTTTCATCTTTGCTGACAGCAATCAAACCTACGTCTTTGGTAGAGGTAAGAAGATTCGGCAAACTTTGAGCCTGAATCCAATCATGGACTTTGATGTTTTTATCACCTGCAGTTGTACCAGTCGTACCAGTTGTACCAGTTGTACCACTATCTTTATCACAACCAAGGAAACTTAAGCTGAGGGTGGTGGCTAGAGTTATTAGCCACAAGTTTTTTTTGTTATTTTTCATATTTTGTTCTCCATTTTTAAATCTTCAAAGAACCGCAAGCCTTACAAGAACACGATTATGTTCAAAGGGTCAAGAGCGATTCGAGTTAGATGAGACCACTTTACCTTGCAGGCCCATGCGCAACTAAGATACATTCTAAGGGGATAAAGCTGTCTGTCAACCGGTTACTCACAACTAAAAATAGCCAATTTTACCGGTACTTGCCAATTTTTTGAAAAATTGTGCGTTTATAAGCTCTTAAGCGGCTAGAATTTGGAGTTCAGGGGCTAGTTTTCGGTAGGTGGCTAAATCTTTTGGTCCATCCCCATAGACGTGTTTGGGCAGCTTGATGACGCCTTCTTTAACGGCATAGTCAAAAAGCTGATCCTGTAAAAGCCTGCGGCCGCGAAATAAGCGGCTCATAACGGTGCCAATGGGGATTTCTACTCGGCGGGCGATTTCTTTGTAGGAATAGCCGTAGATATCGCTTAAAACTACTACTAAACGAAAATCGATAGGGACTTTCTCTAAGGCACTTAAGACTTCATCGGATAAAAATCGATCAGCTAAGTCACTTTCAGGAGTGTGGCCTTTGCCAAAATGCTCTGATGCATCAATGGCTTTTTGTGGACTACGAAACTCACTGTCTAGAATCTCACGCTCTTTGACTTTGCGTCGATATTTATTGATAAAAGTATTAGTTAATATGCGAAAAAGCCAGGCCTTGCAATTGGTACCTACTTCAAACTGAGCAAAAGAGCGAAAGGCTTTTAAATAAGTCTCTTGCACCAGATCTTCAGCCTCAGAAGCAGAACGCGTCAGCCTAAGAGCTGCGCCAAACAACGTATGAATGTGGGGCATAACCTCCTGTTCAAAGGGAGTTTCGTCAAAGAACTTGGCATCACAACCAGAGAAATACGCAGCTTGAGCCATATGGCACCTCAAGATTGGATTTGACTTCACGACGACAAATTGCTGAACAAATGAGCTTGTTCAATTTATTTCAAATTAATACGGGGTTTTAGTAAAATATTTGCCCCCTCACCCCGGCCCTCTCCCTCAAGGGGAGAGGGAGATCTCAGACTCGGGTGTTGGTGGCTCCCTCTCCCCCTGAGGGAGAGGGCCGGGGTGAGGGGGCAAGCCTAATCCAGTCTAACTGCGCAACCTAAAAACTACCTCATGCTCAATATCGGCGGTTTTAGGCTGGCCGTGCTCATCGGTGGCGGGCAAAAAACGTAGTTTAGAGCCGAGTTTAAGGGCGGCTTCACGTAGACCATAGGCGGGGCCGCTTAAAATTTCAACATCGATCACCTGGCCTTGGTGGTTGACAGTCAATTTCAGGCGTACAGTACCTTCGATATGGTAGAGACGAGCTTTTTGGGGGTAAGGGGTACTGAGCTTAAGGTCGTTGATCAGTTGTGGCTGGTCTCTGAGTACGAGCTTGCTAGGGGGGGCCATAGCAGCATAATTATCATTAGTGGCAAGAGATTCTGCTGCTGGCTGCATATTATCAGCCGGAGCCTGATTAGTGCCGCTCACCGCAGCAGAGCGTGGGGCTAATCGGCGTTGGGGGCTAGGTCTTAGTAGCTGAGGGCTTGGCTGGCGATAGATGGTGTGAATATTTATCGCATCAGGCATGTCATTATTAATTGGCGCGATACTGGCAGATGGTGAAAACCACACTAAGGCCATGGGCAATAAAGCCAGGTGGGCTAACAGCGATAGGATTGTATATTTCATCTGACCGCCTTAGATTAAGGCTATGCTAAACACGCCATATCAAAGCATTACTGTTGTGTATAAAAGATCGCGCTATGCTTATGCCAAAGAAAGAGGCTTCAACATAGACCCGGGCGATCCGATCGGCCAAGAGTTGCTCACAGCCCATAACAACAATCTTGCTGCCATCAGTGTAGTGAAAAAAGCGCTTAAAGCTTTAGGTTTTAACTATCGCTTCATTTGCCGATCTGATCTCAAGCAGCTTGATTTAACGGGACTGATTATCGCCTTAGGGGGCGATGGTACCTTGCTTGATACCAGCCATTATTGCCAACAACAGCCATTGTTAGGGATTAACTCAGATCCTGATCATTCAATTGGCGCTTTATGTCTAGCTAATCTCAGTAATTTTACTGAGATTGTCAGCCAAATTTTCTCAGGTGCACTTAAGCCCGAGGCTCTCACTCGCCTAGCACTGACGCTTGATGGCCAAAAGCATCAAGTCGCAGTATTAAACGACTTGTTGTTCTGCCATAAAAACCCAGCCGCGATGGCGCGTTTTTATATGAGCCTAAACGGTAAAACAGAAGCACACCGCTCAAGCGGCCTGTGGGTGTCAACGCCCGCCGGATCTAGCGGAGGTATTTTTTCGAGTGGAGCTCAAGCCCTTGATTTAAGCGAGCAGCGAGCGATCTTTCGCGCCCGGGAGCCCTATTGGAGCGATCAGGCACAGCCACAACTCTTAGCCGGTTTGATCGAGCAAAACCAGCATTTGACTATTCGTAGCAATATGACCGATGCCCGCGTCTACCTCGATGGGCCCCATAAGTTTTTAAACCTAAAGCTTGGCTCACGCTTAGATATCTCTATTTCTTCGCATCCGCTTTATATCTTTGGTCGTGACCATCTTAATAAAAATCGCCAACGACTAACCCAAAGCCGTCTGCCCTATCGCCAATTATTAGATGAAGTATAAGCAAAAAGTCTCGTCTGATGTTAGGAGCATGTCATGCTGATAACTGGTAATATTGCGCCCAATTTTTCCTTAAGTGGAGATGATGGTCGTATGCATAGTTTAAATGATTTTCGCAGCAAGCCTTTGATTATCTTTTTCTACCCTAAAGATCTCACCCCCGGCTGTACTATGGAAGCCTGCGGTTTTAGCACATCAAGCGATAAATTTGCGGCTCATAAGGCTCAAATAATCGGCATCTCTAAAGATTCGCTGGCCTCACACGCTCGCTTTAAAAGCATTTTCTCTTTGCGCATGCTTTTATTGAGCGATCCTGATTTAGCCGTACATAAGCTTTATCAGGCTTATGGCGATAAAAGCCTTTATGGCAGACTTTCAAGCGGTGTAATCAGAAGCACGTTCTTAATTGATGAAGAAGGGGTGATTATCAAATCGTGGTATAAAGTGCGCGTCAAAAACCATGTCGACGCCGTGCTGGAAGCACTGAGTAAAAGATAAAAAATGCCGAGGGCGGGACTCGAACCCGCACGAGCTAGCCCGGGCGATTTTAAGTCGCCTGCGTCTACCTATTCCGCCACCACGGCATGATAGCCCTCTACACTAAGCATCAAGAAAAGTCTAGATACTATGGCACTTATCAACGAAAGCAATAATTAAGCTTGCATCATCGTTAAATTTATGGTTTTCGTTTTTGTCTTCCACTAATTTCATGAGGCTCTCTAGCATGTCCTCCAACCGGTAGCCTTGCTCAATCTGATTTCTTATTAAGCTCACAACCTCCTGGTTAGATATATAATCACCAAGGCCATCGGAAAAAAGCACGACTATATTAAAGTTGTTATCTAAGCTAAATCTTTTGATCGAAGGACATTCGCTTAGTCCATATTTTTTTAAACGAGGATGGCCAAGCGACCTGGTAATATTTAAACCTGTCCTAAATACCCATTTATCTTTCACTCTCTCTGGCGTCCATTTTTCTAAGTCAGGATTAGACGGCTTAGCTTCGGCCCCTAAACTCTGGGTAGCTAAGCACTGAGTTGGCTTATTCCCAGCAGTAAATTCATCATTAAAATTAAGTCTTTTAATAACTGCGGGACTTGATTCTAAGGACCGCGACAAAGATACAGGCTCTTTTCTTTGCACAACATGCTGATTTTTAATATGATTATTTATCCTAATACATTCGTTGTTATTAATAGGTCTATGAACGTCAGTTAGGTCGAAATAAGTATCATTACTTATTAATATGCCACGACTATCACCGACATTAGCTACTACTAAATTATCTTCATCATCAAGAAAGACACTTAAAGCTGTTGTTCCAGATTCATGCTCATGTTTTTGTTTTTTTAAGCAACTAATTTTTGTATCAAGTTCTTGATAGGCAGCAATGATATTTTCATCACTAAAATTTAAATATTGTTTAATGTATTGATACAAAAAGCTATGAGCATATTCAGCGGCTCTATACCCACCATGACCGTCAAAGATGGCCAAATAGCGATTTTCTATAACGTAGTAATCCTCATTTTTAACCTTCCGTTCGCCCCTTAGCGATTTACCAAAGGCGGTAAATTTACAAAATTGCTTTTCTTCCATCGAATAAGCTTGAAAGCTTAGTCCCATTAATAATATAAGCAGCCTAAGCAAAAACATTTAAATTCTCCTACCAAAACCATTTAATAGCGAAGTACATCTTGGCTGTGGTTAGCAAAATCAATTATCTTGGGTAAGTTAGCTCTAATAAATTTTTTCTGGTCTCACTCCATGTCAATCAGTAAATTGGCCAAGTCATCAGCATGCTCTTCTTCCGCCGCCAAAATATCTTCCAAAATTCGCCTGGTAGTTGGGTCGTCAGTGCCAAGATAGCTAATCATGTCGCGATAGGAATCAATGGCGATGCGCTCAGCTACTAAGTTTTCTTCAATCATCTGGCGCAAAGATTCGCCTGTAACAAAGTCGGCGTGGCTGCGGGTGAGCAAACCATCAGGCGACCAATTAGGCACGCCCCCCAACTGAACAATACGGCCAGATATCAAATCGGCATGACTTTGTTCTTCGTTAGCATGTTGCAAAAACTCGGCCGCCACCGCATCTGAGTGGATACCCGTAGCCAAAAAATAGTGACTTTTATAGCGCAAAACACAGACAATTTCAGTCGCTAAAGCCTGATTTAAAATAGCTACCACCTGCTTACGATCAGCACGATAACCTTCAGTCATGGCACCCTGCTCCATATGCAGACGGGCACGGGCGCGGATGGCTTTAATATCGGAAATAAAGGTTTTATTTGACATAATTTAGTCCTTTTTGTCAGTTTTGCTGTCTTTAATATCTTTGGCTTCAGGTTTAGGTGAAGAATATAAATCTTTATACCACCCCCCCCCTTTTAATTGAAAAGAAGTGGCACTGACCACCTTGCTCAGTGAATTGCGAGCACCACACTTAGAGCAAATTTCGGGGCTATCTTCGCCAATTTTTTGCATAATTTCCTCAGTTTGCCGGCATTGGTCACAGCGATATTCGTAAACAGGCATTTAAAATCTCCTAACAGCTCTTTAATCTAAGCCTAGACGAGCGTGCTCAGGCTTGGTATTAATAGGCTCTTACATACGGGTAAATATAATATGTCAGCAAGTTTAAGCAATGAAGTCATCAAAATGTGCGGTATCCGCTATGCAGAAACAGTACTGCCCACCCATCATGGCGACTTTCGTTGCGTAGTCTATCATGTACAAGATGGTTTTGAACACGTAGCCCTCATTAAGGGCGATATTGCCAATAAAAGCAGTGTGCTGTGTCGTTTACAGTCTGAATGCCTCACCGGTGAAGTATTTGGCTCGCTTAAATGCGACTGCAAACACCAGCTTGATAAAGCACTAGCAATGATTACTGAGAGCGGCGCTGGCGTTTTACTTTATTTACGCCAAGAAGGCCGTGGCATCGGCCTGGGTAATAAGATTAAAGCCTATAACTTACAAGAAAGTGGTGTTGATACCGTAGACGCCAACCGTATGCTCGGCTTTCCTGATGACGGTCGAGATTTTACTTGCGCGGTTAAAATCCTTCGTGACCTCGATGTCGCGTCAGTAAGGCTTTTGACTAACAATCCCCTTAAAGTTGAGGCCTTAATCAATGCCGGAATTCACGTAGTAGAGCGCCTAGCCCACGTAGCCCATGTGCCTCATTTGGCCAAAGACTACCTTGAAGTTAAAGGCCAGCGTATGGGCCATTTTCTAAATAATCATCGTGCTATGCCAGAGGCTTTTCTAGATGGTGCCTAGGGACGGAATTGAACCGCCGACACAAGGATTTTCAGTCCTCTGCTCTACCGACTGAGCTACCCAGGCAAGACTCGTTGACTATGCCAAAAAGATTTTTGCGGTCAAGGGAGCAGCCGCCATAAATAACGGCTGACCACCACTAAAATCAAGGGGTACACTACTTTCATCATGGGAGAGATAATAGCCATAATGCCATCAAACTCCAGCAGTGATGTCAAAAACACGCTCATCAAACTGATCAATAAGGCTAGATGAGAATATTTTTTTGGCACAATATGAGCCTGAATAAATTCGCTAAAAGCCATCACCAAAGCGATGCCGGTAGTAAGGCAAGCCAAGGCCACCGCCACACCTGCGATCAAGCCAAAATGAGAACCCAGCGTGTGTTTGGCTAAAATCGAGACTAAATCAATACCACTTTTGCCGATTAAAATATCATTATGCAGCGATGCTGAGGCAATCAAGCAAACATAGAGCGCAGTTAATAAAACGATGCCCAAACCGGCGCCTTTAAGCGTAGTCATGATCACGGCTTTTTTTGAATCAAAACTTGCCTTCATGATCATGATCAGCGAACTTGAAAAAAACAGTGATGACAATAAATCTTGTGTATTATAGCCCTCAAACAAGCTATTAATAAATAAATCTTGATTAGACATCAGTGGTGGATCGATTTCGCCATGAATAAAAGCAGAAATCACGATCACGCTAATAGAAATAAGTAAAAGCGGTGTGAGAACTTTGCCCAAGTTATCAATCAAATGACTACGGTCATAAATTAAATAGCCAACTAGCGCCAAGAATAAAAAAGAAAAAAGCCATAAGGGCGGCATTGGCATAAAAGCGTTAAGCGATGCATGAGCGAGTACCACACAACGAGGGCCGGCCCCAAAAGGAATAAACGACAAGAGCACCAAAAAAATTAACGTTAAGCCCAGCTTACCCTTAAAAGTAGTCGCGAAGATTTTTTCATAATCGCCCTCAGCAAAAGCTATCGCCACCACTCCCAAACAGGGAATCAAGACTGCGCTCAACACAAAACCAAGCGAGCTGATTAAAAATGACGAACCCGCATCACGACCGAGCATGAGCGGATAAATCAAATTGCCAGAACCAAAAAACATGGAAAACAAAGCCAAGCCAACTACGACAAAGCTAGGTGGACTAGTTCTCACTGATGGCTCCTTATTTGGCTACGGGTTCGCCACAAGAGCCTAAGCACCAGAAAAAACAAGACCGGATAGATCACCTGCATGGCTGGGGCAATGATGGTCATGAGACCTGCAAAATCGAGCAGCGATAGCATCCAGATCACACTCAAGGTTAGGCCTATGGCATATTTGCCGTAGCGCAGGCCCAAGAACTTGGCGCTAAGAAAATCAGCCATCACCACCACCAAAGCAATCTCAGTCGTAAAACAAGCCAGCGATACCGCCAAGGAAGAGATCCCACCCAAAGTGCTACCCAGAGCAATGTGCGCCATAGCGGCCACCAAACGATCACCCGATAAACCCTGTAAATATTCGCCATGAATGGCGCTCGATGCCATCAATGCTCCATAAATAATCGCCAACATAGCGACCGCCAACAGACCACCCCGCCAGGTTTTTTTCATGATTTGCCGAGTATTACTCATACTTTGATGAAGCATAGTAACCAGCGCTGACGAGAAAAAAATCGCAGCGATCAGATCTTGCGTATAATAACCATCGACTAAACTAGCAATAAAAATATCAAATGGCTGATAAGATGACTGGCCCATATAACCACCACTAAAAGACGATATTACCATCGCTGAAATAGATATTAAAAGCAATGGAGTGAGAGCTTTTCCCAATATATCAATCAAACGCCCACGATTTAATACGCAAATATAAACTAATATCAAAAATAACAGCGAAAATATCAATATTGGCGGTGTATAGATAAAATACGTACTAATAGAAGCGTGAGCCAGTAGTACACAACGCGGACCCGAGCCCAGCGGGATCCAAAAAATTAACACCAGTAAAAAAAACCACCGCGCCATTTCTGGCTTAACTAAACCATCAAAAAGCTTCTCAAAACGTCCGCGGGCAGGAATCATAGCCATAATACCCAAAGTAGGCAGCAGCACGGCCGTGATAACAAAACCAGCCACACAGACATAAAAATAAGCCTGATATTTAGCACCAAGCATGAGCGGGAATATCAAATTGCCTGAGCCAAAAAACATGGAGAACAAGGCAAACCCAACCACTAAGGTACTAGGCGCTTTTTTCTCGTTCATAACTAACTCCATCAAACAAAGCACAAAAAAATCCCGGCCTATCTTAAGGCCGGGAGATTCACTAAGGTTCTGAGCAACACTAAGCAGTAATCAACCCGGCCCGGTTGATCCCAGCGCCTGTTGTTATAGCTTTTGTGGTGGTTAAACTCTTCATCAGGCCAACTTAAACGAAGATTTGCCATAGTCAAGCACTGATGGTGGCGCGCCCTGCAGGATTTGAACCTGCGACCCTCGGCTTAGAAGGCCGATGCTCTATCCCCTGAGCTAAGAGCGCAAAAAAAATGGTCGGGGTGGCAGGATTCGAACCTACGACTTCCTGCTCCCAAAGCAGGCGCTCTACCAAGCTGAGCTACACCCCGAACAGCCTGATTTATGGCTGAAAACGAAAAATATTGCAACAGGTTTTGGCAAAAAACTTATTTTACAGAACTAGCCGCAATCATAGCCTCTATTTTAAGAATGGTTGACTGGAGCGACACATCACGACGCTTGAGCTCATCAATTTTTCGCACAGACGATAGTACGGTAGAATGATCCCTGCCACCAAAAGCTCGCCCTATTTCAGGTAAACTCATGCTCAGCAAAGAACGACAACAAGTCATCGCCACTTGACGAGCAAAGGTTACTTGGCGCTGACGTGATTTACCGATCAGCTCTGACGAGCGTAAATCATAATAACCCGCCACCACATCACAAACTTTTTGCCATGAGACGATCACCGTTTTTCTTTTAATGACCGGTGCCAAGATTTCACGCGCCTGCACCAAACTAATTTCTTGCTTGGTCAATGATGAACAAGCAGCAATTCTCACCAAAGCACCTTCTAGCTCACGTACTGAACTGGTCACGCTTTGAGCCAAAAAATTGAGGACCTCGTTAGATAGCTTGACCGACAAACTTTCTGCTTTTTTATGCAAAATAGCAGTCCTAGTTTCAATTTCTGGCGGACGTATGTCGGCAATCAAGCCCCAAGAAAGGCGGGTTTGCAAGCGTTCTTCCAAACCACTAATCTCATGAGGGTATTTATCAGAAGTAACTACGATTTGTTTTTTAGCTTCGTGTAGAGAGTTAAAAGTATGAAAAAACTCATCCTGGCTAGCATCTTTACCGGCTAAAAACTGAATATCATCGATCAGTAATATATCAACATTACGGTAACGATTTCTAAATAAATCAAATTGGCGCTCCCTGATCGCCTGGATATATGAGTTGACCCATTGTTCAGCTGATAAAAGCACTATTTTCAAGCTATGATTTTTTTGTTTAGCCCTTAAGCCAATGGCATGAAGCAAGTGGGTTTTACCCAAACCCACCCCACCGAACAAAAAGAGCGGACTAAACTGAGTGCCTGGATGGTCCGCTACTGACATAGCAGCGGCATAACACATTTGATTTGAGGGTCCCTGAACAAAATCATCAAAAGAATAGCTGGGATTAAGATTGGAGTTAGCAACCAAAGGTAAAATAGTCGCTTCATGCTTAAAAGAATTAATGACCGGAGCATGTTCTTCTGGCGGCTCAACGAGAGTCACATCTTTTTCGATTACTTTTTCGGCCACTTTAACGACTTTCTTACTATGTTTAGCTGGGCTCAGACTAGACTTTTTAAGAGGATCGCTACTACAAACTATGTCAATCTTAATATCATCGCCACTCACCTCTGACATGGCTGCTTTAAGTTCACTCGTGTAGTGGTCCATCACCCAATTGCGATGGAAGGTTGTCGGTGCTTCAAGTTTCAAAACTTGATCAATCAGGGACAAAGCAGTCAATGGCTCAAAAAACCCTTGCCATACAAAGAAACTTAAACGACGCTTTAAGACCACACGAACCCTGGTCAATAAATCGACAGCCTGTTCAACACCAACATCGCCCTCATCAATCCTAGCGGACTCCAGGCTTTCTTTAATTGCAACCATGATAATCCCTTGCCAAACACTGAAGCACAAGCCAATCTGCAAAAAAGCAAAGCTTGATTTTAGTGGAAACGGGCTCGTATTTTGTAACCTCTTATGTCTAGCAAATGCAAACAGATTTTAGCAATGGAGTATGAGAATTCATCCTTAACCTCCTGAAACATCTCGATAATTATTTTTCGGGCTGCTTGATCAATAGCGACGAATATTTTACATGTTTTTCGTTCTCAAAAAAAGGTTGTTTATGTTATCAAAAAATTACTCACGCCGTGATTTTCTTAGTTTATCATTAGGTGTTTTAGTCACACCAACCCTACTCAGTGCCTGCAAAAAAAAACCTATACCTGAGACTGTCATAAACTGTGACAATCAAAACACACTAAGCAACTCAGAAAAAGCCATACGTCAAAACTTAAAATATGTTGATCAGACACCAATTGCCACCCGAAGATGCGATAACTGTAAATTATATATTATAATCAAAGAATCAAGTTGTGGTGGATGTAAAGTAGTACCTGGACCTATTCACCCTGCTGGGTACTGCAGTTCATGGTACCAAATGATGTAAAAATATCGACCGTTCAGACGGTTACCTAAAATTTAATTTTTATTATCATAGCTCTACTATCTCAAGGTCTAAAATAAATAAAATATCAACCATGAGATAGGGGGGGGGGCCATGAGTCAGCGTCTCATTATAACGATCGCTATTATGTGGCTGCATTACAACTGTGCCCTAATGGCTGAGAGGTCAATCCGCGTTTTGAGTCTTGATGGAGGTGGTATTCGTGGTCTCATTGAAGCGGTCATCCTGAAAGATCTGGAAAAAGAGCTCAATGCGCCAATATCAAGTATATTTGATCTGATAGCTGGCACATCTACGGGCGGAATTATTGCCCTAGCACTTAGCGTTCCTGATGCACACCATAGGCCCCGCTATCGGGCCCAAGACCTTGTTGAGTTTTATCTCTCACACGGAGATCAAGTTTTTTCAGCCTCGGTTCAACACACCATTAAAACTGGTGGTGGCTTATGGGGACCGAAATATGACAGTAAGGGCCTGAAAAAATTACTTACCCTCATGCTTGGCTCTACGCCCTTAAGCCAAGCACTTACCCCGACACTGATCACAGGCTTTCATATCGAAGAAGAAAGCGGCGTGACATTTTTTTCTGAACATGAAATCAGCTCGCAAATACCGATAAACCTAGCCGGACTAGCCACTTCGGCAGCACCGGTTTATTTTGCCTCGGTCGACATGCGTCTAAACTCGCTGCCGGCAACCATTGCTGATGGTGGTCTTTATAAAAACAACCCGGCATTATTAGCTTATGTAAATGCCACTAAGCTTTACCCCGATCGAGAAATTGATGTTTATTCACTCGGTACCGGTAAACTCAGCGCACGACAGTTAGAGAAACAACTAAAAGGCGATGGCCTAATTCAATGGCTTCCTCCTCTAATCCGTTATGTCCAAATCGGCAACAGCGAAGCCGATAACTCGGTTTTACGCCAATTACTCAATGATGATGAAGAAGATAATTTCTTCCGCTTAGATTTACCAGTCGACGAAGATCACCTACCATTAGACAAAATTTCAGATGACAATATTAGCTATCTCTACCAAAAAGGCATCGAATCAACCAAAACAGTCTTGTATCGACGCATGCTTGAACGACTCAAGCGAGACAACTAAATGAGCGCGAATGCTAAAAGAGTTATGGTGAAATGTGACATTATCTTGAGCTGAGATGGCCTGCTACTTTACCAGACAGCACTGATAAAAAACTCGTGCCAATAATACAGTCCTTCTCATCAGTTTAAAGCAACGCTTCTATGGTCTTTGCTTTTTACTTTTGAATAAAGATACTTTATATTTTAAGTTTTAACTATCACAATAATCGCAATAAACAAGTTTTATTGATCTTAAATAAAATAATTTATAACCTAAATTAAAGCGGGGTTAATTATGATTTTTTTAAGATGTTTAACAGTCATTAACTTATTTTTTTTAATATCTAACTTTGGGTGTAAAACCGAGCCCAATGGCAAAAACTATTCTAGCAAAGTTAGTGCTAATAATCATGAAGAGGAAATAGTTGAAATTAATAAAAGCTCCGATGAGGAATTAGAACTTAATAAGCCTAAACCAGTGGTGGTTTTTGAACCACCCAGCCTAAGTGTAATGGGCAGTCAAGGAGCCTTTTATCCTGCAAAGACAGGAAATAATGATCAATGTCCTGATCATACGAAGTCAGGCAAGGAAATTTGCGATGGCAAAGATAACGACTGTGATCGCCTGATCGATGAAAGCTTTAGCGACCTAGGTGCAAGCTGCTTCAATGCAATGATTCAGGATTATGCCAACAAAACAACAAAGCTAACAATACAAGCTGTAATGACCTGCGCAATGATCCTTGTTCAGGGGTAGACACTTGTCAAAACGGTGTCTGTATTGACCCAGGACCAATATTTAGTTCAGAATCTAGCAGCAGCACTTGTACTGATAATATAGATAACGATTGTGATAACAATATTGACAGTGCAGATCCTGATTGTATTTGTCCTCAATCTTGCAAAAATATATTAAATGATGTGGTAAATAACATAGGTAAAAGCAATCTTAGCATCTCAGACCAGAGATCAGGTGGTGGGGTTCTTATTAGATCTGACTCTTGTTTCATCAGAGATGATTACATAACTAGCTGTACAGATTCAGCAGCAATAGTATGTGGACAAAATGGCGGCGTTGGTACTTGCTGCAATTATACTTTTCCCTATTCTCCTGTTTCAGGTTCGACCACTTTAGGTGGAACAGGTCAACAGGATAGTTGTGTAGATTACTATAATAGTTTGTAATTTGTAACAAAATTAAACGGCTCAGATTTCAAAGTTTGAGCCGTTGTTTTAGTTGTTTTCTTTTATACCGCAATAATTTCTAGTTAATATGTGTTCTATATTGTCGCTATCCGTATTATGGCAATAGAAAAATCGGTCCAGAGGATATCTTAATGTCTCTAGCGATATATTTTGGTGGTGTGATGATCGTGGTCTTGGTCATGATATCCAGCTATTTCTTGGGTGAGCGTAGCATCAATCCACGTAAAAGTACTCCTTATGAAGGGGGTATTATTGGCACAGGTTCTTCACGGGTGCGTTTTTTTGCTCACTATTTTTTAGTAGCGATCTTATTTGTGGTTTTCGATATGGAGTCGGTTTTTCTTTATGTGTGGGCATCATCGGTGCGCGAGCTTGGTTGGTTAGGCTTTATTGAGATTAGTATTTTTATTGGCATGCTTGCTTTGTCGTTGATATATGTTTTCTCTTTGGGTGTGTTATCTTTGGCGCCAAAACCAAGGATGCCTCCTGAGGTTCGTCATGAATAAGCCGATCGTTAAAACTCCAGAGCAATGGATTGGTTCTCATTACCCTGCACCTAAGCCTGAGCATTTTATGTTCGCTCGCTTACATGACCTTATCGCCTGGAGCCGCAAGAACTCGGTGTGGCCTTTTAATTTTGGTTTGAGTTGCTGCTATGTTGAGATGGCTACCAGCTTAACAAGTCGTTTTGATGTGGCTCGTTTTGGCTCAGAAGTTATTCGTGGCACGCCACGTGAAGCTGATGTGATGGTGATTGCTGGTACGGTGTTTATTAAGATGGCACCTATTGTCAGAAGGCTTTATGAGCAGATGATGGAACCTAAATGGGTGATCTCAATGGGCTCATGCGCTAACTCTGGCGGTATGTACGACATTTATAGCGTAGTGCAGGGCGTTGATAAGATTTTGCCAGTTGATTTGTATATTTCTGGCTGCCCACCACGACCAGAAGCTTTTATGGAAGGACTGTTATTGCTAAGAGAATCGATTGGGCGTGAAAGAAGGCCAATTAGTTGGCTTGGTGGCTCTCAAACCGTGGAAAAACCTGTAGTGCTGTCAATGCGTAAGATTAAAGGCGAAAGCAGAAAGCAAGACACTAATTTTAACGAACCTAATCGAATGTGATGAGCTAAGCATGTCTGATGATATTGCCCACCAGTTAAAAACCTCTTTTGGCGATGATATTTTAGCGTTTCAGCCTACCTGTGATGGTATTCCTACGATGTGGGTCAAGCCTGATGCTATAGAAAAAGCACTCAGCTATCTTAAAACCATACCCAACCAAGCCTATGCCATGCTCTATGATCTGACCGCTATTGATGAACAAGAGCGTGAGCACCGCAGCGACCAACCTGATTGCGATTATAGTGTGGTCTATCATCTACTTTCTCTTAGTAGAAATAGTGATTTACGTTTGAAAGTTCCGCTTAAAAATAACGCTTTATCAGTGCCAACTGCTTCAAAACTGTTTAAAAATGCCAACTGGTATGAACGAGAAGTTTTTGACATGTTTGGCATTAAGTTTGCTGGTCATCCTTGTTTGCGCCGTTTGCTTATGCCGCAGTCATGGCAGGGTCATCCTTTACGTAAATCACATCCCGCCCGTGCTACTGAAATGGGTGTTTACTTGTTGAGCGCAGAAAAAGAGCAGGCCGAGCAAGAGCTCTTGCAGTTTAAACCCGATGAATGGGGAATGAAGAGCGAAGATAACAACCATGAATACATGTTTTTGAATCTTGGCCCCCAGCATCCTGGTACCCACGGTGTGTTAAGAATAATTTTGCAGCTTTATGGTGAAGAAATTATTGATTCGGTGCTAGATATTGGTTTTCACCATCGCGGTGCTGAAAAAATGGGTGAACGGCAAAACTGGCATAGCTATATCCCCTACACCGATCGTATTGATTATTTAGGCGGGGTAATGAACAATCTCGCTTATTTACTGGCTGTTGAGCAGTTGGCTCAGATAGAAGTTCCTCATCGAGCACAGATTATTCGCGTCATGATGTGTGAGCTTTTTCGTATAGCCAGCCACCTAGTATGGTACGGGACTTTTGCCGCTGATATTGGCTCGCTTTCGCCAGTTTTCTATATGTTTAACGATAGAGAAGATATTTTTCGCATTGTCGAAGGCATCACTGGTGCTCGCATGCACCCAAGTTGGTTTAGAATCGGCGGGGTTGCTCATGATTTGCCAGAAAATTGGCAACAGGCAGTACTTAAGTTTACATCGGGTTTTTTAGCTAAGCTTAAGCAGTATGACCAGTTGGTTATGAACAACAGTATCTTTAGGGCTCGTACTGAGGGCATTGGTGCCTACTCTCAGGCAGAAGCTCTCGAATGGGGCGTCACAGGCGCTGGTTTACGAGCGACAGGCCTCGATTGGGATTTACGCAAGCAGCGTCCTTATAGCTCGTATAACCAGTTCGATTTTGATATTCCTACCGCTCACCAAGGCGACTGCTATGCTCGAGCGCTCGTACGAATTGAAGAAATGCGTCAAAGCCTGCGTATTATTGAGCAGTGCGTCAAAACTATGCCTTCTGGTCCTATCAAATCTGATCATCCGCTGACCACACCGCCTAATAAAGAAAAAACCCTCAAAGATATTGAAGTTATGATTCAGCATTTTCTCAATGTTTCATGGGGTCCGATTATGCCGGCTGGGGAATCGTTTTTTGGTATTGAAGCCAGCAAAGGCGCTAATGGTTATTATCTAATCAGCGATAAAAGTAACCGTTCATATCGTACAAGAATTCGTACACCCTCTTTTGCTCACCTGCAAATGCTGCCCTTGCTATCTAAAGGAAACACTATTTCTGATTTGATGGCTATTTTAGGTAGTGTCGATTTCGTATTGGCAGATCTTGATCGATGAGAGGATATACATGTTAACTGAACTTGAGTTAGGCGAAATAGACCATGAGATAGCTAAATTTCCTATACGAAAAAGCGCCTGTCTTGATGCTTTGATGTGTGTGCAAAAACACCGTGGCTACATCAGTGATGAAACACTCAAAGACGTGGCCGACTATTTAGGCATGTCGCCTACCGAACTCGATGGTATTGCGACCTTTTATAATCTTATTTACCGCCAACCGGTCGGTGAGCAGGTAATCAGGCTTTGTGATAGCGTTAGTTGCTGGATTATGGGCTATGAAGACGTCAAAAAACGTATCAATGAAAAGCTTGGTATTAGCTGGGGAGAAACGAGTGCTGATAAAAAGTTCACCCTTTTGCCTGCCCAGTGCTTAGGCACCTGTGATCATGCCCCCGCCATGATGATCAACGATCGACTCTATAAAAATATCAACCCTGAACGAGTTAGTACCATCATTAAGTCCTATCAACAGGAGGGATGCGACCATGACAAGACCTCTCACCGAGCTTATGAAAGCGAGTCGGCCCCTTAGCTTAGACGAATATGTGGCTCATAATGGCTATCAAGCAGCAAAAATAGCCGCGACTTTAGGTGGACCAGAGATCATTCAACTAATCAAAGACTCAGGTTTACAGGGACGTGGTGGTGCCGGTTTTAGTACCGGCATCAAGATGAGCGCAGTGCCACCCATGACTGAGCCTGATCAAACTCGTTATCTGGTGGTTAATGCCGACGAAATGGAGCCTGGGACTTTTAAAGACCGTTGGCTATTAGAAGGTCATCCTCACCAATTAATTGAGGGCATAATCATTGCAGCGCGAGCTATTTCAGCGAGTGTCGCTTATATATTTTTACGCGGTGAGTATAAGAGAGCTGAAATTTGTCTTGCTCATGCTTTACAAGAAGCTAGTTTGTCCGGTCTTATTCCTGCCCATCTAGCTATTCATGTTCATATGAGTGCAGGGCGCTATATTTGTGGCGAAGAAACAGCTCTGCTCAATGCACTTGAAGGTCGTAGAGCGACACCTCGTGCTAAGCCGCCTTTTCCGCAGGTTAGTGGCCTGTGGGGTAAGCCTACGGTGGTGCAAAATGTTGAGACCTTGTGCAATTTTCCTCACATTATTCGTCACGGGGCGGTGTGGTTTAAGAGTCTAAGCAAAGCTGTTGATCCAGGTACCAAGATTTTTGGTGTGAGTGGCAAGGTTAAAAAGCCAGGGGCTTTTGAGTTAGCGATGGGCACTACGGTACGCGAAATTTTGTTTGAGCATGCTGGTGGGTTGTGGGATGGACTTAGCTTGCGCGCTTTTTTACCTGGTGGGGCCTCAACTGATTTTTTAGGTGCAGATTTTTTAGATGTACCGATGGACTATAGCTCCATGGCCCAGAAAAAAACCCGTATGGGAACAGGAACCATGATTGTGTTAGACGATCACACCTGCCCAATCGGTATGCTGGTTAATCTCGAGCGTTTTTTTAAGCAAGAATCTTGTGGCTTTTGTACGCCCTGTCGAGAAGGCTTGTCTTTTGTGCATGAAACACTGTTGGCTATCGAACGCGGTGAAGGCTTGATCAGTGATCTCGATATGCTGTTAAAGCATGCAAAAATTTTAGGTCCTGGAAGTACTTTTTGCGCTTTAGCTCCTGGTGCGTCGGCTCCGCTTGCTTCTGGGCTTAGACTATTTCGTGATGATTTTATCGAGCACATTAACCATAAGGGCTGCCCCTACGGTAACTAACTGTTTTGAGGATTACGATGGCGACCATTTTTATCGACCAAAAACCTTATGAAGTAAATCAAAGCGCTAATTTGCTCGAAGCAGCTTTGAGTAAAGGTTTAGACTTGCCATATTTTTGTTGGCACCCTGCTTTGGGTTCAGTCGGATCATGTCGCCAGTGTGCGGTTCAGCAGTTTAGTGATGAGTCTGACCAACAAGGCCGCACCGTGATGGCTTGTATGACGCCGCTCAAGGAAGGCTCGCGTTTCTCCATCAAGCATCCCAGTTGCACTGATTTTAGAAAATCGGTGATCGAGTGGATGATGCTCAATCATCCTCACGATTGTCCGGTTTGCGATGAGGGTGGTGAATGTCATTTACAAGATATGACCATGATGACCGGCCATCATAACCGCACTACTCGCTTTAAAAAGCGTACTTTTAATAACCAGAATTTAGGACCTCTGGTTAATCATGAGATGAATCGCTGTATCACCTGCTATCGTTGTGTACGTTTTTATAAAGATTTAGCCGGTGGGCAGGATTTACATGCTTTTTCGAGCAGTAGTCGGGTTTATTTTGGTCGGCACGAGAGCGGAGTCTTGACTAGCGAGTTTAGCGGTAATCTAGCCGAAGTATGCCCAACCGGTGTTTTTACCGATAAAATCTTTCATCAGCATTTTACACGTAAATGGGATTTAGAAACAGCGCCATCGATATGTCAGCTTTGTAGTGTGGGCTGTAATATTTCACCGGGTGCTCGTATGGGTCTCTTGAGGCGAGTACAGAATCGTTATAACCATAGCGTTAATGGCTATTTTATCTGCGATCGTGGTCGCTTTGGTCATGATTTTGTTAATAGCCCGCAGCGTTTATCATCATCTAGTCACGATCTGGCTCATATAAAAGTCCTGCTCGCTGATGCAAAAAATATTATTGGCATTGCTAGCCCTCGCGCATCATTAGAAGCCAATTGGATGCTTAAAAAACTGGTGGGGCCTGGTAATTTTTATGATGGCGAGCATGAAATCATCTCCCAATCTGTCAACGAAGCACTCAATCTTATGAGCAGCGGTGTTGCTCTTGCTAGTTTGTCAGATATTCGTGAAGCTGATGCCATTGTTGTCATCGGTGAAGATCTCACGCACAGCGCTCCTATGATGGCTCTTTCTATTCGTCAGGCAGTAGCTAATTTCAGCCAACAACGTGCGTTAAAAGAACAGCAGATTGCTACTTGGAATGATGCTGCGGTGAGAGACTATGTGAGGGGCAATGCACTGCCATTTTTTAGCGCTCATGTCAGCGCTACCGCACTTGATGACTTAAGTGAAAACTGCTATCAGCTTCACCCTCTTGATTTAGGCTTGTTAGCTATCGGCTTAGGCCAAGCTTTAAACGGTGATAATATTAGTGTTGAGTTGCCAACAAGTGCTCTCGCTTTTATTGATAAGAGCGCGCAAGCATTAAAAGAAGCCAAACGACCGGTGATTATTAGCGGTGTGAGTTTGGCTCAGCCAGGCTTATTAGTTGAGCTTGCTAGAATCAAAACTCATGCTAAGTTTTCTTTAGTACTTCCTGAGTTCAACAGCCTAGGCTTGGCTTTATTAAAACCACAGCCCTTATCGAAACTAACAACTGCTGACTATGCAATCGTGCTGGAAAACGATCTTGTTCGTCGTTTGGGTGAACATAGTTTTGGTGAGTTTAAAAAATCTGTCAAAAAGATCCTGGTCATCGATTCACTCAATACCAATACGATCAAAAGAGCTGATACCAGTGTGGCGTGTTTAAGTTTTGCCGAAACCACCGGCACCAGCGTGAGCCAAGAAGGTCGTCTGCAAAGATTTTTTAGCGTCTATAAAAACAACTGGCCTGGCGTGGAAAGCTCTTGGCGCATACTAGGTGCTTTTATGGATACTTCGTCGCAGGCCTTATTTGCTACTAACGACCAGGTATGCGCGGCTATGGCCGAAGATTTAGCATGGCCAGCACATTGTTTTACTGATTTATATCTGAGCAATTTTGCCATTAACGGCCATGGTGTCGCTCGGCAAAGCAGCGAATATAGCGGCCGCACGGCACTTTATGCCCATATCAGCATGCATGAATCAAGTCCGCCTCAGGACCCTGATTCACCCTTGGTTTACTCAATGGAAGGAGCACGGCGTAAAATCCCTTTGCCGCTAGTATCGTCTTCCTGGCAGCCATCATGGAACTCGGTACAAGCATCGTTTATCGATACGCTCAAGGCCAGAGATGATCAAGATCATCAAGCCTGCCGCCAAAGTATTTTTGATCTAGTAAAACCATCAGCTAAACCACCGTCTCGGCACGCTACAAGCGATCTTAATCAAAAACAAAAGCCGCAATTTTACCTAGTGCCTGAGTATAATATCTTCACCAGTGAAGAGCGCGCAGCTTATTCTTCGCTTAGTAGCCGTGCTGCTGATATTAAAGCTAAAATATCTCAACCTGACGCTCAAGCTTTAGGTTTAGCAGATGGCAGTGTAATTAATCTCAGTAGTGAAAAAATTAGCGAGAGCTTCACTGTAGCTGTTGATCATAAACTAGTTGCCGGTGTTATTACACTGCCTTTTGGTCTAGTCGATAGCACTTGGTTTTATCATGCCGTGAGGGTGTCATGAGTCAGGAGATAATCTGGGCAATCACGATGCCTATTATTGCTCTATTAATACCCCTTAGCATGGGTGCCATGTTGATTTGGGGTGAACGGCGGCTCTTGGCGGTATGGCAAGCACGTAGAGGACCTAATCGGGTGGGGCCTTTTGGTTTGCTGCAAGTAGTGGCTGATGCTGTCAAAATGTTTTTTAAAGAAGATTGGATCCCGCCCTTTGCTGATAAAAAAGTCTTTGTGCTGGCACCTGCAATTATTATTACAACTATTTTGCTTAATTTCTCACTGATACCATGGACGCCAGATTTAGTGGTTTTTGATTCAAGCGTGGGTTTGCTGATATTTTTTGCGTTATCATCACTGGGTAGTTATAGCATTGCTCTGGCTGGTTGGTCATCACAGAATAAATATGCGCTTTTGGGCTCTATGCGTAGCATTGGCCAGATGGTTGCTTATGAAGTATTCATGGGTTTGTCGCTCATGGGCGTGGTGATTCAAAGTGGGTCTTTTAGATTGATCGATATTGTTAATGCCCAAACTAATGTCTGGAATATAATTCCACAGTTTATCGGTTTTAGTGTTTTTTATATTGCGGCCTTAGCAGAAACCCATCGCTTACCCTTTGATCTGCCAGAAGCAGAAAGCGAGCTGGTCGCAGGTTTTCACTCAGAATACAGCGGCTTGAAATTTGGCATGTTTTTCGTCGGCGAATATATGGGTATCAGTCTCATGTGCGCCATGATGACCCTGTTATTTTTCGGTGGCTGGCATGGGCCGATTGGGCCAGACATATTTTGGTTCATGATCAAGACCTGCTTGTTAATCGCAAGCTTTATCTTGCTAAGAGCGTCTTTACCAAGACCACGCGTGGATCAACTAATCGTATTTGGTTGGCGATGGCTTTTACCTTTAAGCATACTTAATCTCATGATCACGGCAGTGGTGGTGCTCTTATGATCAGTATTTTAAAGAGCATCTGGGTGATTTTAAGCTATACTTTCAAAAAACCGGTCACAGTGCAGTATCCAGAAGAGCGACCTAATTTGGCCCCGCGTTTTCGTGGTCGTATTGTCTTGACGAGGGATCCAGATGGTGAAGAGCGTTGTGTAGCCTGTTATTTATGCTCGAGTGTGTGTCCAGTTGATTGTATTGCCATTCAAGCGGCTGAAGATGACCGAGGACGTCGTTATCCTAAGTCGTTTCGTATTAATTTTTCTCGCTGCATTTATTGCGGCATGTGCGAAGAGGCTTGTCCAACTTTAGCCATACAGCTGAGCCCTGATTTTGAGCTGGCCGAATATGTACGCTCTAACTTAGTCTACGAAAAAGAAGATTTGCTCATCTCGGGTCCAGGCAAAGCTCCTGCTTATAATTTCTATCATATGGCTGGCCTTGCTATTAGCGGCAAAGCTAAAGGCCAGGGCGTGGGCGAAAAAGCTCCGGTCGATATACACAGTTTACTGCCCTAAGGGAGAGTATTGATGGAGATCCTGTTTTATTTTCATGCCTTGGTGGCAGTAGTATCAATGGCTTACGCTATGATGGTGTCGCATACGGTGCATGCTTTATTAGCGCTTATATTTTCGCTCTTATCGTTATCAGTTTCAATGTACATAATCGCAGCCCCTCTAGCCGCTGTGTTAGAAGTTGTTGTCTATGCTGGCGCTATCATGGTGTTATTTGCCTTTGCCATCATGCTATTACAGATTCCAGCAGTAGGATCTCAAGAACCAGCCTCTAAGGCATCTATGTTATGGGCCGTGCTTGCTTGTGCGGTATTTTTTGGCGAGCTTGGTTGGGTACTTGAGCCAAGCATGGCGATGTCAAAGCTTAATCAGCCTGATATCAAAGAGATCGCTGCTAGTTTATTTCAAGATTACGGCTTCTTGGTTGAACTGGCATCGTTTGTGCTGTTAGCGGGCTTAGCCTCTGCTGTCTATGTTAGCAAAAACTTGATGGCATTAACCAGACATATGGGGGGTAATGCTCGTGATTCCACTTGAACATATTGTTATTATTGCTGGTTTAATTTTTGCCTTAGGGCTGCTTGGCGTTATGCGTCATACTAATATTTTGCGCTTGCTCTTGGCAGTTGAAGCTATGTTTAATGCCGCGGCATTTGGTTTTATTGGTACAGCAGTACATTTTGGTCATATCGATGGCCATATTATGTTTTTGTTGATTCTTGGTGTGGCATCCGCCGAAGTGTGTATCGCCCTTGCTATTGTGCTTAACTATGATCGTTTATGTAAAACTCTTGATATATCTTTAATGAGGGACTAGGCCATGGCTATATCGGCATTAATTGCTTTACCCTTATTAACTTTTTTACTGCTGCTGATTGGGGGCTCAACATTGCCCCGATGGCTGTTAGCTCTAGCTAGTATCGGTGGTATATCTCTATCAGCTATCGATGGACTTTTCTTATACACTCAGCACTCGAGTGCTGTGATTGAGAGGGAGCTGTGGTTTACCTGGATTCCTGGCTTTTCTTCTTATCAAGATATCAACATTGCTTTTCATCTCGATACGCTATCGCTAACCATGGCTGTTGTAGTGACTTTTGTTTCAAGCTTGATCGCTCTTTATTCGTGGGCGTATATGGAAAAAGAGCCTGGCATCATCAGATTCTTTGCCACCGTCAATCTCTTTGTTTTTTTCATGCTCCTGTTAGTTTTAGCCGATAACTTATTAGTCCTTTTTATGGGCTGGGAGGGTGTAGGACTATGCAGCTATCTGCTGATCGGTTTTTACTATCGAGAGCTAGCTGCTCGAGCGGCCGCTACTAAGGCTTTTTTGACTACTCGTATTGGCGATGTCTTTTTGCTCTTTGGCATTATCATTTGCTTTCTGCTCTTTGACACACTTGATATCAAGCTGATTTTAGAACAAAGCTCTGATCTTTATCCTCAAGGATCTACGTTGATCACCATTGCAGCTCTGTGCTTTTTGGGTGGTGCGGTGGGTAAATCAGCTCAATTGCCACTGCAAACATGGTTGGCTGATGCCATGTGGGGGCCAACACCGGTTAGCGCACTTATTCACGCTGCAACCATGGTTACAGCTGGGGTTTATTTGATTGCCCGCTTAGGCGGCATCTTTATGCTCTCGCCTTTAGCCCAAAACGCAGTGCTTATAATCGGGGCTGTGACCTTGCTTTTGGCGGGCATGGCTGCTGTGGTACAAAGTGATCTTAAGCGCGTGCTAGCCTATTCAACTATGAGTCAAATCGCTTATATGTTTTTGGCCTTGGGGGTTGGCGCCTATGATGCGGCCATTTTTCATTTAAGTGCCCATGCTTTTTTCAAGGCGTTGCTCTTTTTATCAGCCGGTGTGATTGGCCATAACTTACATAGCTATGATTTATTCAAGATGGGAGGACTTAGGCATAAGCACGCTCTGCTATTTTATGTATTTTTGATTGGTTGTATTAATTTACTTGGTCTGCCCTATATCAGTGCCGGCTTTTTCAGCAAAGAGGCAATCATGATGCAATTGGCCCATGCTCCAGGTCTGGCCTATTGGGCCTGGCTTGCTGGTTTAGTTGGCGCTGGTTTAACTGGTTTATATACGACACGTATGCTGATGCTCGCTTTTTTCGGTGAAGCTAAAACTCGTGTTCAGTGTCATCTGCCGATCAGTATGGCGATTCCCTTGTTGATACTAGCCCTGGGCTCACTAAGTTTAGGTTGGCTCAAGCCTGCAGCTGCTGCTCATGATAATTTATTAGTTATGTTTAGTCCGACCTTGTGTGCGGGCCTTGGTGTGATCTTGGCGCTGTTTTATGCTTCCAAGCTTGATAATCAATGGCTGAAACAAGGTTTTGCTTTTGATAGTTTTTATAACATAGTGCTGCTTAAACCCTACCGTATGCTCTCTGCGATTCTTAGTAACGATCCTCTTAGCAGGTTGTGGGATGTCTTTAGTCGTGGCTTTAATGTGGTGCTTGCTTGGCTTAGCATTATACACACTGGTGATTTAGCCTCTTATGTTTCGTTGTTAATTGTCAGCGCTTTGGTGATGGCTGGCCTCATGGTGATGTCATGATACTCCCCTTTATTTTAGCGGTCCTCGCCATTACTGCGATCTTGGCTCAGTTGGTGAGCTCTAAAATTAGTGCGTGCTGTGGTTTAGTATTAGCTTTCATACTAATGTTGTTGCTTGAGCCAGGAAGCTCATGGCAGATACCATGGATTCCATCTTGGGGTATTAGTTTTCACCTAAGTATTGATGGATTTAGTTGGTGGTTGGTGATGCTTAGCTTAGTGATGGCTTTGCTAGCGTCACTGTACGCGCACAAATCTCATGCGACTATTTTATGGGCTGTTTTGGGTGTGGTGGGTACTTTTATCGCAGCAGATACTTTTTTGTTTTTTATTTTTTGGGAACTCTCGCTCGTGCCGGTTTATTATGCGCTCCTGCTAGATGGCGGTGATCAACGCATACCTGCTCTGATACGTTATGTGATCTATACCCAAGCTAGTGGTCTTATTTTATTGGTATCGGTGATTGCTCTTGCTCTTACTCATTTTGAAAGTAGTGGTGTGCTTAGTTTTGACTATGCTGTGTTAAGAGCTAGTCCAGTCGCTGAGCAGGCGCAGTATTATTTATTCGCGGGTTTTTTATTAGCCTTTTTAATCAAGTTACCAGCATTGCCCTTTCATGCTTGGCTACCAGCCGTCTTTGAACAAGCGCCAGTACCGATTATGCTGGTGGGCATTTTGATAAAAACGGCGGTGTTTGGTTTAGTGCGATTTAGTTGGCCACTTTTTCCTCTGGCCTGTCGTGATTTTTCTCAAGCCCTGATGATACTTGGGGTAGCAGGTATTATTTACGGCGCCCTATTGGCTTTTAGTCAGCATGAGCCCCGAAAGATTCTGTCATACAGCACAATCAGCCATGTCGGTCTCATCTTAATCGGTGTTTTTTGTCATAATCAGCCATCATATTTTGGCGTTCTCATCTTGATGATTAGTCAGGCTTTAAGTACCGGTGGCCTCTTAATGATGCTAGGCCACTTGCCAGCTAATCATTCGACCAGCCTATGGGAGCATAATGCTCGTTTTGCCGTGATCTTTTTGACTTTCATCATGGCTGGTATTGGTTTACCGGGCTTAGGTAATTTTGTTGGTGAATGGCTGATTTTATGGGGAGCTTTTTCCAGCACGCCGCTGATTTCTGTGCTGGCGGCTATTGGTATTGTACTAAGTGCGGCCTATTCATTACGGCTATTTCATCTTTTATCCTGTGATATACCCGTGCTTAGGGCTCCTCAGGTTGTTCTTTATAGTTTGATGATTATCGCTTTGCTCCTAGTTGGCCTTTATCCAAGTTTCATATTTAGATCCATCAACTACAGGTAGATGTGCCATGAATTCCTTGCTCGCTTTTGCACCGTTCTTGTCGCTGAGTGCTGCTGTTGCCCTAGTCATTGGTGCTCATCTTGCACGTTGGTCAGTGGCATTAGTTTTTTTACTGGTCGGCTCGGGTGTGGCTACTGCATGGTGGATTGGTTTTGGTCAGCTTTTAATTAACGAGCCTCTGTGGGGTATTCGTTTTGATGCTTTGGCCAGTTTAGGTACGCAGATTATCTTGCCAGCCATTATTATCGTGGCTTATTTAGCAATTAAATCGAGTGCAGTCGATCGCCAGCTCAGTGCTCTATTATTGGTGTTGATTGCCGGTGTTGGTGCCATGGCAAGTATCGTGAGTCATCACTGGATGGTTTTGTTTGTTGCTATCCAATGCATGTCGATTCCTATCTATGCGCTGATAGCAGGTGACGGCAGCGATCAAAAAGCAGTATCAGCGGCATTAAGATATTTGCTCTTATCTACCATTTCGATGGCAATAATGCTTTTTGGTATTTTATTGCTCTATGCAGCGACCGGATCGGCCGATTTTTATGAGCAATCAGTATTTATACAAAGCTCAGGTTTAAGTAGATTGATAATCTTAGGATTTAGTCTAGTGCTGGTCGGTTTAGCTTTTAAGTTGAGTATTTTGCCTTTTCACCTGTGGGCTCCCGAGGTTTATCAGGGCGCACCTTATTTTGTGGTGAGTTTGATGGTAGTGATTGCCAAGAGTGCGGTCTTGGTCGCTTTCTTACGTATATGGCTTTTGTTATTTAATGGCCGATCATCTGCGCTTAGTCATATGATCGGTATGATGGCGATATGTTCCATGTGGGTGGGTAGCTCTATGATGCTCACGCAAAAAAAACCCTTGCGTCTCATAGCTTTCTTATCGATTAGCCATATGGGCTTCTTATTGGTAGCGCTGTTGGCTGGAAGCCTAGCGGGGGTCGAGGCAATTTTTATCGATCTCATTGCTTTTAGCTTGGCTGTCTTAGTACTGTTGGCGTCACTAAGAAGCCTGGACTTTGATGATTTTAGTGGTCTTGCCCATAAAAAACCTTGGCTAGCTTTATCAATAGGCCTTGCTTTTCTATCTTTAGCCGGCACGCCACTTACGGCTGGTTTTATTGGCAAGTATTCAATTATTAAAGCCGGTCTTGCGGCTAATCTTTGGCAGTATGTGCCGCACATGGTGCTGACCAGCCTGCTGAGCATTGTTGCTTTGATTCGCCTGGTATTTTTAATGCTTCAACCCAATCAAGAAACCCCCACGACCAAGCTTTCACTAAGCGAGCTGGGCATTGTGTTGGGCACAGTGATTTTGCTTGTGATCGGTATGGGGCCGGAAGGTCTGATTATATGGATTAAGCAGGAAATGACCGGCTTAGCTGATTTAGCACACTATGTTGCCAGACCATAGCTCTTCTAAGAACTCCTGCCAAGGATAGATTTCAATACCATCGTTGGTAATTCTGCGGGCCTGGTCTGTTGAGATAACAAGATAGCGTTTTTGTAGACCTTCTTCTTTCAGGGCTCTTAGGCCTCGCAGACGCTTATCAGATACGAGGCTAGTTGCTTTTATTTCGAGAGCAATCTCATCACCAATAATTAAATCTACTTCGTGTTGAGCAGTTGATCGCCAATAGCTCATTTCATGGGCAAGGCGAGAATAGCTTCTGTTTAGTTGTGGATTTTCATGATAATCAACAACTAAGCTGCAGAAAATATAATGTCAGCTAGATTCTTTTGCGCCTAATGGCTACTAGATCTGAGCGGTTGAAGATTTTCTTTTTATCACAAGGCTGAGCACATGAGGATAAATAGCTTTTTTTGGTGAGGATTTTAATAATCCACCACGATGCCCAGCCGATGGCCAGCCAGACAATCCATTGATCAAACAAGTTCCACATACATCCTCCTAAGCTAAACCACACACCATGCCGATGAAATAGGTGGCTACGGATAAGAAATAAGCGCTTCCCGTCATCATCATGAACTGTAATCCGGTCCAGATTAAAGATCCGGTCTCACGTTTGGTTGCCGCCATTGTGCTGACACATTGCATAGATAGAGTGAAAAAAATTAACAGACATAAGCCTGATAAAGGACTAATATTCTTTTGTACGGCATGTTTTAGGCAGGTGTCTTCTCCTTCAGACTGCAGGCCATAGACCACTGCCATGGTTGAGACAAAGACCTCTCTAGCTAAAAAACTGGCTATGATACCAACACTTACTTGCCAATCAAGACCCATCGGTTTGACTAAGGGCTCAATCGATTTACCTAAAATACCGGCATAGCTATTTTCTAAATTCTGCCTAGGAGCCTGTGTTGGAGCTTGGTAAGGCTCAAAGTGAAACAGGGCCCACACTAAAATAGTCGTAGCTAAAATCACACCGCCAACGTCACGAATAAATAAATAGATGCGATCACTAACACGCTTCAGTACTGATAACAAATTAGGCCAACGGTAGGGTGGTAGTTCGATAGCAAGGCTAGTGCTTTCCTCAATTTTAAGTATTTTTGATAAAATCGCAGCCGCCGTCAGTGAAGCGATCAGGCCTAGAATATACATTGATAAGAACATTAAAGCACCCACATCGATGACGCCAAACAATGGAGGATAGCCACTAAAAAGAGCCCCCACAATCAAACCAAAGACCGGCAACCGCGCTGAGCAAGTTAAAAATGGCGTTACCAAAATAGTGATCAGACGTTCTTGGCGATTACCAATCGTACGTGTAGCCATAATCGCCGGCACAGCGCAGGCAAAGGCGCTGAGCATGGGTACTAGCGAGCGTCCACAGAGACCTGCTCGCTTAAGCAAGGAATCGAGTAAATAGGTGGCCCGAGATAAATAACCGCTGTCTTCGAGGATCGCTAAGAATAAGAACAACAAAGCAATCAATGGCAAAAACGACAAAATGCTGCCCACGCCCTCCATGACACCGTCAACTATTAAAGAATGAACCATCGATCCGGGCGGTAAAACTCGAGCAATAACTTGGCCCACAGCGCTTAAACCATCACTTAAAAGATCACCCAAAGGTTGAGCCAGCAGGAATAAGCCTTGCAGCAACGACACAAACAGTAAAAAGAGAAAAATTGATCCTATAAAGGGATGTAAGACAACACGATCGATCAGATCAGATTTGGCACGTAAACTATTAGATCCTTTTTTAAGATCTTTAATCCAGCTATCAACCCGACTAAAGCGCTGCTCAGGAAGATCAGCTATCAGATCATCGAGTGCCGATAAATCGTCTTGGCTCAACTCTAAATAGCCGAGCTGACTCATATGGCGACCCAAACGAGCACACTTAGCCAAGCGATACAAAAATAGATTATGATTCTTAATCAGCTCAGCACTATTTTGGGCTTGCTCTGGCAGGTAGCTAAGACACGGACCCATGCGGGTCATCTTTTCTTGTAAGCGAGGAGCTAAACTTGAACAGAGCAAAGGTTGCTCGCGGAGTTGGGGCCTGAGTGAGCCGGCTAAGATGCTATCGATAGTAGTTTTTAAACGGGTTATACTGGCAGGATCATTGGCGCTTACGGGCACTACATAGGTACCAACTGCTTTTTGCAGGCCACTTACTGCGAGTTTGTCAGCGAGCTCTGGTTGTTGGTCAACCATCGACAGGGCAATAATCGCCTTAAAACCAAGCTCGATCACCTGAGAATAAACATAGAGGCCCCGTCTAAGCTCACTGGCATCAACGACTACCACAATCAAGCGATAAGATCTAAGCTCGGCAATATCACCAAACACCGCTCTAACTGTAAGCTCTTCTTCTTCAGAGGCAGGAATCAGGCTATAAGTACCCGGTAAATCAACTACTCTTACCCGCTCACCGCCTAAACGAGTGATTTCTCCCACCTTGGCTTCAACGGTAACCCCTGGATAATTAGCTACTTTAGCATTAAGTCCCGTCATGGCATTAAAAAGGGTTGATTTGCCAGAGTTAGGGTTACCTAATAGTAAAACGGGTCCATTCATGGTGCTAGCCTTTAAGCTTTGATGGTAAAATAATCACCAAAAATTGAGCAGCCAGCTCTTGGGCAATACATAGGCGACTACCAGCTAAAGCCAGTTCAATAGCACCAAAGACAGAACTGGTGCGCAACACTGTAAAGGGAGCCCCTCGACAAAGACCCATTTCCAGGAGTCGATACACATCTGCCCGCATGGGTGATAAACAGCGAGAAATTTTACCAGAGCTACCCAGCGGCAAATTTTTCAGTGTTTTTTCTTTCATCAACCGATCCCCCATCACCGTAATCGATTTTGCAAGTCATTCTCAACAAGGCAATACCCGACCATGATTCTAGCGATCATCCTGATCCTTTGGTTGTTAAAAGACTAAGCAGGAAGCAATCAGTTTTTTACAGGCACGGTAACGGTGACTACATGAATTCTTTTCGCCAAGATTCATTTCTGCCACCGTACGCTGATGACCATCGGGTATAAAAATCGGGTCATAGCCATGGCTATGATGGCCACGTGGAGGAAAAGTGAGCCGACCATCTATGATAGCATCGAAGTGTTGATAGTGGCCATCAGGCCAAGCAAGTACCAGTACGCAGACAAAGCGTGCCCGTGGATGATTTTTCAAGTTAGGCAGTTTTGCCCATAAATCAAAAACCTGTTTAAGACCGCCATGGTTTTTAGTATAAGGAGCAGTATCAACACCTGGCCCCCAATCAAGGGCCTCCACTTCAATACCGGAGTCATCACTAAGAACCGGTAAACCAGTAGCCGCACAACAAGCTTGAGCCTTGATCAGCGCGTTTTCTAAATAGTTAGCCCCATTTTCTTCAGGCTCGGGCAAAGCTAACTGTTTTGCACTAATTAAACTTAGACCCAAAGGGCCCAGCAGGGCAAAAATCTCTTTAAGTTTATCAGCATTATGGCTTGCTATTATCAGTCTCTTTTCGGTTAACTTTCTTATTAGTGTCATAAATAGTTATTCCTAAACGATCAATGTGGGATGCTAGGTTTATATCTGATAATCCGCAGTAATTTACCAGATCAAAAGTATAGAGTAAAAAAAGGTCATCTGGTTTTAAACGTCAACTCGAACGTAAAATCAAAAGTTTGAATTAAGCCACTGCGTTCAAGTCTTGAGTAACTTTTTAAAGCACAAGCGTTGGCAAAATCAGCATGGGCTTGTTCCAAACGCTCTAATCTTTGCTGCCAGCGGATATCAGCATGTTGTTGATCTTTTAAACTTGACATAGCTATACAATCACCTAATTTTTAGCCCTTTAAAATGGGGTCACAGTAGCAATGAAAAAGAAAGCATCTGCAATCGCTTTTTTCTGCCAATCTTGCGGGCATAATGAGAAAAAATGGCATGGCCGATGTCCTGCCTGCCAAGCTTGGAACACCTTGGTAGAAGAAAAGTTTAGCTCTCGTACTCTCAGTGAGAGTTATCAGACTAAAGACCTACCCGAAGCGATTACCGCTATTCAGGGCAGCGATCACGTGCGGCGTAAGTTTGGCATTGACGAGCTGGACCGGGTTTTAGGAGGAGGACTAGTTAAAGGTGGGGTGACCCTCATTGGCGGTGAGCCTGGTGCTGGTAAAAGTACTCTGCTGCAAATGGCTTCTGCGGCTTTGGCTAGGCAGGGCCTAAAAGTCCTCTATATTTCAGGTGAAGAATCTAAAGAACAGATTCGTTTGAATGCTGAGCGGTTAAACGCTTTAAGTGAGCATTTATTTTTGCTCTGTGAAACCGATGTTAATCAAGCAATAGCCCTGGCTGAAGAACTTAAACCTGATTTTTTGGTGATTGATTCGGTGCAGACCATCTTGAGCCCTGATTTAGAGTCGGCGGCAGGAAGCGTTGCGCAAATCAGAGAAGTTACAGCCAAGATCGTCTATTTTGCTAAAACTCATAATATAGCGACTTTTTTAGTTGGTCATGTCACCAAAGACGGCAATATTGCTGGCCCGCGCTTGCTTGAACACATGGTTGATACTGTGCTTTATTTTGAGCAATCAAGAAGCGATCAGTATCGAATGCTGCGTGCTCACAAAAATCGCTTTGGTGGAACCAATGAAATTGGCTTGTTTGAGATGAGCCAACAAGGTTTGACCGGTATTATCAACCCTTCAGCTTTCTTTCTGGCCGAACGACCGGTAGATAAACCGGGTAGTACTGTTTTTTGTGCCATGGAGGGCACCAGACCTTTATTAGTAGAGATTCAAGCGCTGGCGGTAGAAACCATGTTTGGTAGTCCGCGACGAACTTGTGTAGGCATTGACAGTAATCGCTGTTCGGTAATAGCTGCCGTTTTGGAAAAGCATGCAGGTCTTATGCTCTCGCGCATGGATTTATTTGTCAGTGTTGCCGGTGGCATTGACATTAAGGAGCCTGCTTTAGACTTGGCACTTGCTTTGTCGATCGCATCAAGCATTAAAAATACCCCGCTGCCTTATGATTTGGTTTGCTGTGGCGAGCTCGGTCTTTCCGGTGAAATTCGCAGCGTCAGTCGCATTAACGATCGCCTGAAAGAAGCGAGCCGTTTGGGCTTCAAAAAAGGCCTGGTGCCAAACGTATGCGTTAAGCATCTCACTGATAATTTCGGTTTACGTCTCAAAGGACCTAATAATATTGAAGAAGCAATAAATTTATTGACTGCCTAAGCAACGCTTTTAACTATTGGTCCGAATATTTATTCAGAACTCAGTAAATAAATAAGTAAGTGAATAAATAAACACATTGACAGCGCGCAGCTAAAACCCCTAAATATATCTTTAGCTGCGCACTTAATAGTTATTAATCTCTATAGTTTGAATAGCGCTCGAGCCCCCAGCTGCGTTTAAATCAGCTAAATATGCTTGAAGAGAGGTAAAGCTCGTTTCCGCTTTGCCGGTGTAGAGTTTTTCTCCCTGCAATACGCCGAGCAATAACCATTGTTCATTTTGTTTAATGATAAGCGGGCCACCCGAATCACCACCAAGCATCTTCGGCTCAAGACTAGTTGGGATTTCCCAGATTTTTAAGACCGGAGTAGCAAGAGTTTGCGCTGGGTCTAAGGCCTCGATTATTCTTTCTTTCCAGGCGTTAGAGCTAAAACCAAAAGCGTGGGTTTTGGTACCAATAGGCAGTTCAAGGTTTTGATCTTTACGTGTAGCTATTTTTATCGGTGATGCATTGATGACATCTGACTTTAATTTAATCCAAGCGATGTCCTCGAAATCATGAGTTAGATAATCTGAAATGCCGTGGGCTGATACTTCGTAAGACACGGACATTGAGCCATCTTTTTGTCGTATACTTACACTCAATGGAGGATAGCTTTTAAGCCTAGTCACATCATCGAAAAAACAGTGAGCAGCGCTCACAACTAAATTAGGAGCAATCAAAGTACCGGTGCACCATTGACTGGTTCCTTGCAGACTAATTTTGGCAGTCGCTATAGCTCTAAAAACATCCACCGATGGCACGCTAGTAGGTACCGTATTATTATTAGAATCATGCTGACTGGTATTGCTGCCGCTGTTATGATTACAGCCAAAGCTAAGTAGAATTAACGTCATTATCAGAGTGGGCAAATTTAGGTTCATAGGTCTCTCTATATTCAGAACTAGTGGTACTGTATAGTAGTTGCGGCATGAAACTGACCTGACCGGTGACAACGTCATAGATACAACCGATCAGCTCGATTTTATCCTCGGCTAAAAGCTTAGACAAAACCTCACTGCGAGAGCTGATAGCCTTCATACTCTGGTAGACGTTGTCAATAATCACACGCTGCTCGTAAGCTGATCGACTATCTGAGGTTTTGTCAGGAACATAACTAGGTATTTCACCATGAAGAGCGGCTTGAATATCATCAGTAATAGCATTAAGATGATGACAACCAAAAGCCTCAGTAGTGGACTTTCCTGATTTGAATAAATCAATGGCAGCACTCACTGCCCCGCATTTACTGTGGCCCATGACCACAATAACCTTGGCGCCAGACACCGCGCAGGCAAACTCTAAACTACCAAGCACTTTTTCACTAACGACATTGCCGGCCATACGAATGCTAAAAATATCGCCAATGCCCAAATCAAAGATTAGCTCTGCCGGTGTTCTTGAATCAATACAGCTTAGCACAGCGGCCAAAGGAAACTGTCCATCCGAAGTTGCCATAATTTGATTGCCTAAGTTTTTAGGTAGACAATTGCCTGCCAGCATACGATCATTGCCGTCTTTAAGTGATTGAATAATCTGGCTGGGCTTAAGTGCCTGCTGAAGTTGACTGGTGGCATATTGTGAATAAAGAATTTGGTTGGGTAAATTATTGCAGGCTTTAAATCCAATCAGGCTTAAAGAAATCTCTTTCCTGATAGCAGTATTCTCTTTGAAGTCGCTTAGCATTTCGATGATATCGTCATCAATAAAGCTTGAACGACTGGCATCGATAATTAGGCGACCTTGTTCAGGAAAATCGAGCAGCTTTCTTTTTAAAGAAGGTCGATTAAGAAAGCTCACATGCTCTGGCAAAAAAATACGGACTGCTTCGCCATCAATGCGCCGTTCAGTCAGACTACGTAAAGGAGTTGCTAAGTTATTAGCTAAGATAAAAATAATACTAGAACCAAGGCCTAAAACGACCCCAATCAGCAAGTCAGAAAAAATAATAGCGCTCACAGTGATTATGAAAGGAATAAACTGGCTGACACCGCTATGCCACATGTGCTTAATAATACGGGGGTCGCTTAGCTTTAAGCCCGCTCCAATCAAAATAGCCGCCAGAACAGCCAGAGGGATCTGGTTCAAAACCTGAGGGATAAGCATTAGCGAGAATAATAACAGCACCCCATGAAAAATAGTCGAGTTTTTGCTTTGGGCCCGAGCATTAATATTTACTGAGCTACGTACAATCACTGAAGTAAGCGGTAAGCCACCAATAAAGCCCAAAACCATATTAGAAAAACCTTGGGCAATCAGCTCACGGTTAGGTGGTGAAACTCGTTGCTGAGGGTCAATTTTATCAACCGCTTCTAAGTTTATGAGAGTCTCCAGTGAAGCAACAATACCCAGGCTAATAGCCGCAGAATAAATAGCTGGGTTAAAAAAGGCTTGAAAATCTGGCCAGGTGAATAAAGAAGCTAAGTTTTTTAAGCTATTAAGCTCAGGAACTTGCACCAAATGCTCTGGTGCCAGGGCCCAAGCAGAAAAAAACTGAGAAGCCGTGATAGAAATTAGTGTTGCCAAACTAACCACAGCAAGTGGTGCAGGTAGCCACTGTTTAATACGAGGGGTTTTTTCCCATAAAAATAATAAGCTCAGCGATAAAATACCAATCAGCATAGCGCCATAGTGAAACTGGGTAAAAATATTAACAAGTTCGCTAAAAGTATTTTCATGATCAGCCTGAAAGAAGGTCATTTCCCCCTCGTAATCGCTATCAACACCAAAAAGATGGGGAATTTGCTTTAGAATCAGTAAGAGGCCAATCGCAAATAACAACCCTTTGATAACGCTGGACGGGAAAAAAGCGGCAATAAAACCAGCCCTGACTAGACCTAGGATCATCTGCACAGCCCCGGCTACAATGAGTGCTGCCAAAAAGGCTTCAAATGACCCTAGCTGATGTATCTGCATGGCAATCAGCGCAGTGAGGCCGGCAGCAGGGCCGCTAACACTGGTATGAGAGCCGCTCAAGAAACCCACCAAAATACCACCAATGATACCAGAGCTTAGGCCTGCCATCAGCGGCGCATTAGACGCGAGAGCAATACCAAGACACAGCGGCAAAGCCACTAAAAATACAACAAATCCTGCCAATAGATCTTCTTTATAGAGTATTTTTTTAAATATCATTTAAGGCTCTATATAGTTAAAATTTTGGTTACGGAAGTTACGTAATACCCATTTTTTACCTTCATGTCTAAGCACATATTCAGGCAAGAGTGGAATTTTACCGCCACCGCCAGGGGCATCGATTACATAGGTGGGTACAGCAAGCCCTGAAGTATGGCCGCGGAGTTTTTCCATGATATCAAGGCCGGTTTGGACATCGGTTCTAAAATGACTAATGCCCTGTGATAAGTCACATTGGTAAATATAATAAGGTCGTACCCTCATAAGCAATAAACGATGATTAAGCTCTTTAACAATGCGATAATCATCGTTAACACCTTTTAGTAAGACCATTTGATTACCAATGACACAGCCGGCATCAGCTACCTTGCGGCAGGCATCAAGAGCTTCAGCGGTACACTCTTTGGGGTGATTAAAGTGAGTATTAACAAAAACTGGTTGATGTTGCCTAAGCATATAAATAAAGTCATCGGTTATTCGTTGAGGAAGTGTCACTAAGTTACGAGTACCTAAACGAAAGATTTCCACATGAGGAATAGCACGCAGACGGCCCAAGATATAATCAAGCCGTTCATCAGAGAGCGATAAAGGGTCTCCTCCAGAAACAACCACATCTCTGATAGTTTTAGTACGAGCAATGTAGTCGATAGCTTCATCGATCTGGTCTTTAGGTGTCATGGTCGATGGGTCAGAGACTTTGCGTTTTCTGGTGCAATGGCGACAATAAACTGGGCAGTTATGCGTGGTATAAAACAAAACTCGATCGGGATAACGATGGGTAATACCAGGCACGGGCATGTCACGTTCTTCAGCAAGCGGATCCTCCATATCTGAATCGAGAATATCCAGTTCACCTAATTGTGGCACTGACTGTAAACGAATGGGGCAGGTCGGATCATCTTTGTCCATCAGCGCTGCATAATATGGGGTTATACCCATATGAAACATCTCGTCAGATTTTTCGAAGGCGAGTTTTTCTGTTGGGCTGACATTGATAACGCCATTGAGTTGATCAATATGACGAAAGCGTTTGCGTTGCTGCCAGCGCCAGTCTTGCCAGTCGTTTGGATTAATCTGACCTAAACCGGCTTCAATACGAGAAATAGGTGCATGAACAAATCGATCACAAAAATGTTTAGGTAATGGAGGGGTTTGCCCTGGTCTTGTGCCAATATCTGAGGCATTTTCGGTGGCTTCTTTAGCATTGAAAACAAATCTGATATCGCTAGCAGGAGCTGAAGCGGCTTTCAACGACTTGCGGTTTATTTGCTTGAGGCCATGATTATGACTAGTGCCCTGACAACTCGACATATGTTCTCCGCTGATGATCTGATCATTATAGGTATTATTACACAGGCAGAGTTGGCGCATTTTTTTTGGAGAAGATTAGCATGCAAGATTTAACGGGTGTCCTTAAAGATACCCTGACGTCTGGTTCTATAGCATTGCCGATGATACTTGCTTTATTGGCTGGTTTTCTTACTTCACTTTCACCTTGTGTGTATCCACTGATACCGATTACCTTAAGCATTATTGGTGCCCGGCGTTATAATGGGCGCTTGCAAGGCTTTTTTATGTCGGGCGCCTACGTCTTAGGTATGTGCTTGGTTTACGCAATATTAGGCGCGAGTTTTGCTTATGCTGGTTGGCTGGCTGGTTCAGTAATGAGCAGTCCGGTAGTTCTCAGCCTGATTGCGCTGATATTTTTTATCTTTGCTCTTTCGATGTTTGATGTATTTCAGCTCTTCATTCCCGATTTTTGGCTTAATCGCTTGAGTCGTGTGGGAGGCATAGGCTATCGAGGAGCGTTTTTGATGGGTATGGTAGCAGGTTTGATCGCAGCACCTTGTACGGGCCCAGTTTTAGGTTTTATTTTGACACTCATTGCTAGTGATCAAAATATTGGCTCAGGTATGGTGTTGATGGCAAGTTTTTCTTTGGGTATGGGTTTGCCTTTTTTAGCCTTAGGCACTTTTTCGAGCGCAATCGCTCACCTGCCTAAATCTGGCCCTTGGATGAAGAGTATTAAATCCTTGCTTGGTACCATCATGATTGGGGTTTCATTGTACTATCTGGCGCTTGCCTATGATGGACTGAGCCGCGCGCTGTTGATTTTGGCTTCAGCGGGTTTATTACTAGTAAGCGCTCAAATAGTTATCGGTGCTCTTTTGGTTCTAGCGCCAGCAAAGATGCTCAGTGATCGCTATTTGTTAATCGCACGACGTGGGCTCGGGTCGGTTATGCTTGCTTTGGGTTTGGCAAGTTTACTCAACGCTCAAGGTTTAAACCTAAACCCATCAAGCTCAAATATCAAAACCAACTGGCATGTCATTGATGCGAGTTCTAGTGGAACAGATGCTTTTGAAGCTTTGCTCATGCAGGCGCGTGCTGAAAATAAAAAAGTCCTGATTGATTTTTATGCCGATTGGTGTGTCGCATGCCGCAAGCTTTCTACAACAACTTTCAGCGATAACAGGGTTTTATCTGCCTTGGAGCTCTATTTTTTAATCAAAGTTGATAGCAGTACTAATATAGCTTGGCTTTCTGATTTACAAAATGGGTTTATGGTGACCGGCTTGCCAACCATTATCTTTCTAGACCAATCGGGCCGTATGCTTAAACAATCAACTATTTTAGGTTATCTCAGCCCTACTCAATTTTTAGAGCGCCTAGATTTATAACAAGGCCCTACCAGCATTGAACATACTGGCAGGGATTTTACGAACTAGTCTAGTGCCAGTTCTGCACTGATACGGTCGGCCTCGATCAATCTAGATTTAGGAAGCCCTGCCGTTGAAGATAAAAAACGGTCAGACACTCTAATTGCCAAAGCCCCATCGGGAGCATTATAGGTTTCAACAAAGCCTTTAGCTAAAAGCTTATCTAAAACCATGCGACGATTGTCAGGAGTAGTATCGAGATGAGCAGAACGCCAACGGGTAAGGAAATAACCCAAACCAACATAGCCACCACTAAACTTATTTTGGGCCTGCTGCAGTTCAGCTAAAAACGAATCCATGGACATATCGCCGGTAACTGTACTGATTTCTAGGTTCGATTCATGTTCATTGATATAAGGCGAGTGGCTATCCTCTTCAGGACCTAGTTCACGCTCAAACAAAGACAAACCTTCAAGCATATCGATGTGATCAAAAGCAGCGCTTCTAATGCGTTTGCTTACACCTGTACCACCCCAGCTAGCGATAAAAGCTTGCTTGCCTAACTGGCGAACAGCTTTGATGGCTGGCGCATAATCGGCATCACCTGACATAAGCACCATGGTATCAAAACAATTTTGGGCAGCCATCTGCACCATGTTGGCCACCATGGTAGTATCAACTTCTTTTTCCAAAACGTAGCGGTTTTCCACCCCACAATCGGTGCAGGTAATTGAACCTACCTTACGCTTAAACGTATGGACAAAAAAACCAGGCTGAGTTTCAAGCATATCCAAAAAACCAGCGAGTTTTTGCTGAGGATCGGTTTGTCCCTGCTGCAAAGAATCATCGACCCCCGTGTAATAATAAGCTCCCCATAAATTATCGCCCTGAGCCTTTTTCACCAACCAATCAGCCAAGCGAGCAAAATCAATTCGGCGACCCTTAGCCGCCTCACGCCAACCTGAATAAAAATTCTTACCATCAAAAAATAGAGCAACCCGCATTTACTGACCCCACATGAAGAAATTGTTCTTCAAAAATTTACTAACGCACAACCACCCATCACCAAGCACAATTAACTTCCACTGGCACATTGATCAGCAAGTCTTTTGTCACAGCATGTAATCGTTGTTCGACGGCTTTTTTATAAAGATCTTTTTGTATATTCTCAAGGGCATCTCTACCCTTATCTGAGGTCTTCTTCTCTAATTTAACGATCATGCTTACTGCTTGGCCATTTACAAATGGTTCGGTAATATTCGAGCTAGTTTTTTTTAGAAGCATTTCATAATCGTGTTTAAGATTACCTTCCTGATAATCATCGGGCTCAGAAAAAGATATATTTTTATGAGCACGATATTTCTGTTTTACGCTATTAATATTCTTAGCGCTTAAAAAATCATTTCTTAACTTTTTTGCCTTATTTAAAAGGCCAGTTAAAGTTGTTTTACCATCAGGTAAAATAGAAATAACCATTACTTCAAACATCGTTTTTTTATTCCGAAATAGCTCACTACTAGCCGCTTCTACATCTTTATCAGAGATATTAATACTGTTAATAAAAGATGCTTCAAGATTATTTTTTAAAATCTGAAAAGCTATTTCATATTGATACTGTTGTATGGTTGTAAGATATGGCTTTTGTCGCAAAATTTCTTTAAATTTTTCCCAGCTAAGATTATTTTTTTTTACAATACTCTGAATATGTTCTTCAGCAGCTTTATTGGTATCAGTTGAGCTAAACTTAAGTTGCCTACCATAAATACGCAAAGCTCGCTCATGAATAAGCTCTTCTAAGGCCAAGTTTCTATCAAGATTGATTTCTTGTGATTTTCTTTCAACTTCACTCTGTAAAATCGGCTGCTCATTATCAACAATGGCACATATTTTATCAGTCAGCACATATTCAGCTTGCACTGAAAAGCTGACTAAATTTATTGCTAAAAACGCTACGAGTATTTGCTTATGCACCTGTTTGCTCTCCGGACCGCAATTCATGGTGAACCTAAGCCATAAAATTAGCAAAAAAAAGGCCGGCCTGGCTAGCCGGCCATCACAGGCTCTGATGCCTTATTGATCGGTCGCCTGGTTAGCTGGTGTATTGGCAGCTGGTGTATTGGCAGCAGCTGGACTGCCAGCATTTTTGCCCAGTTCAGCCATTTTATCTTGGAAGATTTTGACGTCGTATTTCTTTCGCAGCTCGGCAACAAAATTTTCATAGATTTTGCCTCGTTGCTCAAAAGCTATCCGTTTTTGGATCTTCGGCTTAGCTTCTTCCAGGCTTTCATTCAAAGCCTTACGAAAACCAGTCTTCATAACTACATAATACGCCGCATCGGTAGTTAATACCGGCCCAACTTGCCCCATATTTTCCATGCTTTTGACCATGTCAAAATTAGGGCCAAACTTAGATTCAAAATTGGAGCGCTCTAGAAATGGTGTCTCATTGGTTTCAATCGCAATCTTGGCCTTACTCATAGCTGCCTGGGCATGTTTGATGGAAATACGAGCAAATTCTTTGGTGTTAGCATTTTTGACGGTATCTTTAGCATCTTTTTGCATGGCATCGGCTAGTTTTTTAGCTTCAGCCTTATTGCTGCCAAAAGGAATGGCAAAATAGGCGACTTTAAGCCCTTCCTCACGGTTATAAAGATTGGGATTTTTCTCGTAGTGATCTTTAATCTCTTGTTCGGTAGGCACATATTGCTGTTGAACTTGTTCAAGCTTATCTCTCATTAGCTTTTGCACAACAATCTTTTTTACATTGCGCCTTACTTCAGGATTATTGAAGTAATCAAGCTTGACGGCTTCTTGAAACATAGCCTCTTGGATCACTTCATTTTCGACATACTCAGTGCGTTTTTTCTCCGTATTCAAGTGGGGCGCACCTCGAAACGTTCCCTGACGGGCCAAAAAATCCTCACTCATTTCTTCAAGACTCAGGCTAGTCTTACCTACTTGAGCCAAAGGTACCCCTTGAGAAGGTTTGAAAACTACCGTGAGTCCTGATGAACCCTTGGTGCAGGCAGAGCCTACTAAAAAGATAGTTGTGGCAAACAAGATGCTGTAACTGAGCAGTTTTTTCATGATCTCTCCGCGTTGTCTTAATATACTAGTTGAGCTTAAGCAAAAAATTGACTCACTTGTTTTAAAATTCCCCCAAAATTACCGTTAGACATGAATAAAATCCCACACTTATCAGGTGCTGAACTAATTTCTTCAAGTATTGCTTGATAACTGTCCAAGGCTTTAGCTTGGTGGCCACGAGCATTCATGCGACTCGCCATGCTTTTTGTGTCAATACGCAGCTCTTCAGCAACAACTCGGCCGATCGGTGCAAAAATTACCCGATCGCAATCGCCAAAAGCCCTTTCGTAATCGGCTTCAAAGATTTTAAGACAGCTGCTTGCTGAACGAGGCTCAAAAACCGCCCATAGCTTTAGATTAGGGTATTTTTGCCGAGCAGCGCGCACGGTTTCGCGCACAGCGCTAGGATGATGAGCAAAATCATCAATTATCACTCTCCCATTACTATTATAGATCTCCTCCAAACGACGCTTGACACCCAAAAAGCTTTTAAAGCCCTGAGCTATTTCCTGATGACTTAGCCCGTATTGATGAAGCAAGGCATAGCAGGCGAGTGAGTTAGCTAGGTTATGATGCCCAAACATAGCAACATCCAGTCGCCCTAGATCTTGACCGCGATAATCAACACTAAAGCCCAGGCCTTGTGGGCTAAAAACCTTATGGAGAGCCTGATAATCACCATGATCGCCATAGCTATAAAGGTGAGCTTCAGTTTTGGAGCACTCAAGAGCGGTTTTAATATTAGCTTCATCAGCGTTATAAATAATCACCCGATCACTGGTTAAGCTAGCCATTAAGCGAGAGAAAGTTTTAATAATCGCATCGAGATTCGGGTAGATATCGGCATGATCAAACTCAATCGAGCTCACTAGTAAGAACTTGGGGTCATAGTGCATAAACTTAGGCCCTTTATCAAAATAGGCCGTATCATACTCATCTCCCTCTACAACAAAGGGCCTACCAGCTGCCTGCGATGAACGAAAACTCTCGGTAAAATTAAGAGGAATACCTCCGATTAAAAAACCCGGATCCCGACCAGCCTGATACAGCGTATGAGACAACAAGGCCGTACAGGTAGTTTTGCCATGTGTGCCAGCCACTACAATGCTTTGTGCTTGAGCCAAAAATAGTTTTTTGAGCGCACTGGGGAAGGACTCGTGGACTAAGAGCATTTCCCTCATAAAAACTGCTTCAGGGTTATCTTTACGGATAACATTACCGACAATAACCACATCAGGTTTTTTCGCTAAATTAGCTGCCTGATAAGGGCTTAGAAAACTAATACCCCAGTCAGCTAGTTTCTCTTTCATAGGTGAATAGACTACCTGGTCTGAGCCCCGTACCTGATGGCCCGCTTGTTTTAATAGGCCAGCCATAGCCCCCATGCCGGTGCCACCTATGCCCATCAAATAAATATCCATCGTAAGCCCTCCGCTTGACCATATAATAAGGAATTCGTATAGCTTCAACCTGGGGTATTATATTATTGAGGACTGCAACGATGGGTATCTTTTCCAAAATCTTTGGCACCAAGAATGAGCGTGAAATCCGCGCCATGATGCCCATTATTCAGGCGATTAATAGCTTTGAGGCTGCTAGTAAAAAGAAAAGCGACGCCGAGCTCGCTGAGACTATCCAAAAATTTAAAACCCATATCAGCCAAGAGGTCTTACAACTCGAGAGCAATCAGCAAAACCCCAAAAAAGACGATTACAACCGTTTGCTGGATCCGATCTTGCCCGAAGTTTTCGCGATCGTACGAGAGGCTGGCTCGCGGGTATTAAATATGCGGCATTACGACGTTCAGCTGATCGGCGGGCTTACCTTGCACCGGGGCCGGATTTCAGAAATGAAAACCGGTGAAGGTAAAACACTGGTAGCAACACTGCCTTTAGTGCTTAACGCCTTGTGCGGCAAAGGTGTGCACTTGGTAACCCACAACGACTATTTGGCCTCTCGTGATGCTGAATGGATGGGTCGAATTTACCGCTTTTTGGGCCTAAGTATTGGCATAGTCGTACCACAGATCGGCGAACGGGCTAAAAAAGAAGCTTATTTGGCCGATATCACCTATGGCCAAAACAATGAGTTTGGTTTTGATTATCTACGCGATAACATGAAATTCCAACTCAGCGATTATCTGCAACGTGACCATTTCTTTGCCGTAGTTGATGAAGTTGACTCGATTTTGATCGATGAAGCACGCACACCGCTGATTATTTCTGGCCCCTCAGAGCAAAGTACTGACACCTATCAAATAGCCAACGCCGTAGTACCTAAACTAAGAAAAGATGCTGATTATACTATCGATGAGAAATCACGAGCAGTAATGCTTACTGAATCAGGCATTGAAAAATCTGAGCAGCTATTAAATATCAAAAATCTCTATGATCCGGCCAATATCGAGTATCTACACCATTTAAGTCAGTCACTACGAGCCCATTCACTATTTAAGCGTGATGTCGATTATGTAATCGAACGCGGTGAAGTATTGATCGTTGATGAGCATACCGGACGGCTCATGCATGGCCGACGTTGGTCAGACGGCCTACACCAAGCGGTTGAGGCCAAAGAAAATGTGCGTGTGCAGGCAGAAAACCAAACGCTGGCAACAATTACCTTCCAAAACTATTTCCGTATGTATACCAAGCTCTCAGGTATGACAGGTACGGCTGATACTGAAGCTGAAGAGTTTGCCAAGATTTATGATCTTGACGTGCAGGTTATTCCTACTAATAAGCCGCTGGTGAGAGATGACCAACAAGATTTGATCTTTAAGACTGAAGCCGAAAAGTTTAAGGCCGTAGCTAATGACATCGAGTCTTCTCACAAATCAGGTCAACCCGTCTTAGTAGGTACAGTTTCAGTTGAAAAATCTGAGCTCTTATCACGCTGGCTAAAAAAGCTCGATATTCCATTTCATGTGCTAAATGCCAAAAAACACCGGGACGAGGCTACTATTGTTGCTCAAGCTGGCCGGCTAAAAGCAGTGACCATTGCGACCAATATGGCAGGTCGTGGAACTGATATTATTTTGGGCGGTGATCCTGAGTTTATGGCACGCGCAAATGTAGCCCAAGCCATGCATGAAACAACTGAACAAATCGCTCAGTTTGGCTTCCTTACTGGCCGCCCTGATTTGATCAATACTGAAAAACTGGCTGAACGCGATCAAAATGATCGGGCTTATATTGCTGAGCTTGATGAACGCATCACCAAACTTAAGGCCGAGGGCCTGGACCCTAAAAAAGAGGGCTTGCCAGAAACTATCGAAGCAGCGCAAGCTTTGATCTACCAAGAACGTAAAGCTTTTTATGAGCGTTCAGTAAGTTTATATAGCGAAGAGCTTAAAAAAGCGGCAATCATTTGTCAGACCGAAAAAGCTCAGGTGCTGGCGTCTGGAGGCTTACGAATCATTGGTACTGAACGTCACGAATCGCGCCGCATAGATAATCAGCTGCGTGGACGAGCTGGTCGCCAGGGCGATCCCGGCTCGAGTTTGTTTTACCTGTCACTCCAAGATGATCTGATGCGTATTTTTGGCTCAGACCGCATGATCAGCATGATGGAGAGGCTCGGCATGGAAGATGATGTGCCAATCGAACACCCATGGGTCACAAAATCAATTGCTAATGCCCAAAAACGGGTCGAAGGCTTTCACTTTGATTCACGTAAGCAGTTGATCGAATATGACGATGTCATGAATCAACAGCGTAATACCATTTATGGCTTACGTAAGCGTGTTTTGAAGGGCCATGGTATTAGAAATATGATTTTTGACTTGGTTGAACAGGCCGTTGTCAATCTAGTCAGCATGTCTGCCCCTGAAAAAGCGGCCGCCAATGAATGGAAAATAGCTCAACTAGAAAAAGACCTTGAGCAACTCTTTGGTATCAAACTAGGCCTCGCAAACTTTGCCCATGGTCGCGAAGAGTTAATGGACCATATATATGAAAGTATTAGCACTTTTTACGACAACAAAGAAAAAAACATTGGCTTAGAAATTATCAGACAAATCGAGCATTACGTCTATTTACAAACTATCGATACGCGCTGGAAAGAGCACTTACAAGCCATGGATCACCTGCGTGAGGGTATACACTTTAGGGGCTACGCACAAAAAGATCCTAAGCAAGAATATAAAAAAGAAGGCTTCTATATTTTTTCTAATATGATGTCTTTTATTCGTGATGAAGTTTTGGAAAAGGTTTTTAAGGTCGAAATCAAACAAGAATCGACTGATCAAGCTCGTCAAGAAATGGATGCCCTAAAAGCTAGGCAACGCGAGTTAGCTGATAAACTCAAACAACGCCAAGTGCTCGGGCGTGGCAGTGATTCAACTAAAGCTCCTGCCGATGAAGTACAAAAAGCACCTGAAAGCGAAGATGACAGCAAGCTAAACCGCCATCAGCGCCGAGCAATGAAAAAGTTCAGCAAAAAAGATGCCAAAGCTGGTGCTAACCGTGACTAAGATGGCTTCTGCCAAAAATACCATGCAGGCTCATGGTCTTAAGCCTAAAAAGTCTTTTGGCCAGAACTTCATGGTTGACCAGCGGGTAAATAGTGTTTTTACTGACACCGTAGCTAGTTTTGGCCGTAATCAGATCGTGGTAGAAATAGGTGCTGGTACAGGCTCACTCACAAGCCATCTTCTTGCTTTAGGTGGTCTGGTTCACGCTATAGAGCGTGATCGTGATTTGGTGCCTATTTTGCGCCACGATTTTAGTGTTCAAATCTCTCACCATCAGCTGATTATTTATGAGGCTGATGGTGCCCGTTTTGATCTTAGCGCTGTCTTATCTAACAATCAGCCAGCTATTTTGGTCGGTAACCTGCCCTACCATTTAACCAGCTCAATCATTATCTTAGCTCTTAAAAATCTCGACTTATTAGCAGGCGCTGTATTTTTAGTGCAAAAAGAAGTTGCCGATCGCTTAGTGGCTGGCCCCAACTGTAAGGAATACGGTTTTTTAAGTGCCGTGCTAAAACTTGCCTTCACCATCGAAAAAGTTGCCGATGTTGATAAAAGCGCTTTTTGGCCTGCACCTAAAATCGATTCAGCCATCATTAAAATGACCGTGAGCGATAGAGGCATCTCGTGCGTACCAGATCTTGAGCAGTATCTTTTCTTCGTCCGGGAAATTTTTCAAAAACGCCGCAAAAAACTATCAACCATTCTCAAGGGTAAGCTGAGCCCTGAACAGTGGCAACAGCTCAAGATTGACCCTAATCTGCGCCCTGAAAATCTTAGCCCCGAGCAGTTTTTAGCGATGTTCTTAAGCTAAATTCGCGCACCAAAATTGCTATTTAGGTCATACTAGATACATGACCGTCACCAATATCATTAAAGTTAATACAGCACTCTTGGGTGCCGTGATTTTATGGTCAAGCGCGTTTGTGGCTATTCGTATTGGTTTACTTGGTTTTTCACCAGGTAGTCTTGCCTTATTTCGTTTTGGCGTTGCTAGTCTATGTTTTATCTGGCCGGTTATTAAAGCTAAGCCATTCCCACGTCTAGGCTCCCAACATGTCATTTCGATGCTTTTAATCGGTGCGATTGGTATTGCCGGCTACAGTATTTTACTCAACAGCGGCGAACAAAGCCTATCATCAGGATTGGCTAGTTTTTTAGTCACCCAAACACCGGTAATAACCGCCATTTTAGCTATTTTTTGGCTCAAAGAAAAACCTAGCCTTAATAGTATCGCCGGTATTGGTGTAAGTTTTCTCGGAGTTTGGATCATAGTCTACAATCAACACCTTGAAATCAGCTCTCATTGGGGAGTGTTGCTGGTGTTGCTGGCAACCTTTTGTGGCAGCCTGCAATCGATCTTACAAAAACAAATGCTTAAAATCATGACGCCCCTACAAGTAACTGCACTCTCAACCTGGATTGCCTCACTCATGCTCATCATCTTTTTACCCAAACTTTGGCATGAAGCCCAACAAGCATCAGCAAGCTCAATCGGCGCCGCTCTATTTCTCGGTCTAGTACCATCTACGCTTGGCCAATGGCTCTGGAGCTACGGTTTATCAAAAACCATGGTGGTAAAAGCTAGCACCTATCTCTATGCCATGCCGCTTATTTCAACCGTTTTCGGCTGGCTGATTTTGAGCGAACTACCCCACTACGAAGCCTTGATCGGCGGTCTAATCGCTCTTTTGGGTGCCATGATTGTCAATAAAGACGCGATCAAACTGGCGAATGCTTAAGCTCGGCTTTGGCAACTGTGGCAGAGCGATAGATCTTGGCTAAATCAGCTGCCAGATCTTTTTTGTCCTTCCAAACCCACGTATTTTAGGCTATTGCGCACCATGTGAACTATGCATAGCTGAACTTTGGTCTTGGCAAAAACACCTTATGGCCTTTAATTATTTATCGTTAAATAGCATTTCTAATTTTCCTCCTCGGATTGTTAGTGATGCTACTTACACAAATTTATTTGAAGTCCCAGAATTAATAACAAGATTTTATCTTCTAATAGATTTGTTTGCTTATGGTCTCTAAAATTTTTCTTAAAGAAATTATATATTGATTACTAGATAGCTCTTCTGATTTTAGCCATGTGTTGTTAGCCATTATCTCTAAGATGTGTTCTTTAGGTGTATTATCATATATATCATCAAGTGAAGTCTGGTAATTATTGATGAATTGCTCATTAATAAATTCGTCTTTGGCAATATAAGCTAATACATAGAGATGGGTTAGCCTCCATTTTATTTGAGCAATCCTAATATTATCACTGAAATTAACTTTAGATAAAGCAGACCTAGTAGCATTAATTACTAAATCATTTAGTTCAGCGGCTTTTTTATATGCATAATTAATGTTTTCCATCTTTTTTATTCGGTATTTACGATTGTTTATATGCCCGACAAGATAGCTTTTAGTATTGAGGTTTAAACTGTTTATAGCGCATAAAATTGCCTGCTTAGCATTGTTCAAGTTAGAGCTCTGAGAAAGACTAGCCTCGATATTTTTAGCCGCAAGCATTGCGGAATCTGCACTCGCACTGATGTTTACTATGTAGTAGGAAATAAGAAAACTTAGTAATTTTTTTGGGCTACTTACGTTTATAGTTTTTAGCAAACTAAAGATCTTGAATTCTAGATTTTTTATCATGGCTAATTCGTTACCTGGATATCTTATCTCCTCAATCATCGAGATATCTTGCCAATCAGCCATGTTTAATATATTTTTAGCAGTTGATTTTATATGATACTGATCTTGTAAAAATGCTTTCCATGTTAGGTATTCTTTTTTAGAAACTTCTGCATAATCGGCAAATTTTTCAAAAGCTAGATCAAACCAAATTTGTTCATTATCAGCTATCTTGGCCCAGTGACTTGAAACTCTAAACATATGATTGAGATCATTTATTTCTAGCTTTTTTAAGATAAAAATATGGATCTCAGATGGGAGTTGTTTTTCATCCATAGCCGAAGCACTCTTACTAAGAGTAATAATAATTATCATACTTAATAACAACTTTGTAAGTTCAATCATGATAGTTCCATTGAGTCTAAGCAACATAAAAGCTCTTTTTGTCAATTCCAAATCTACCCCAAGTAAATTGTTGCCCCCTAAAAGGAACAAACGCTTTTGTAGGCACGCCCGGATAACTTTTTAGGCTGAACTACCTGTCTTTGCCATTGCGGTCTAGCCTTAGAAACAAGCTGCTTGAAATCTTTTATATCCAAGCCCGTCAATCTCTTTAAGTAAGACGCTTTATTAGCCAGCAATTCATAACGTAGTTTTTTCATAAACTCTTGCTTAACAAATTATTTAACTAGATAAAACTAACTCAAAAATACTTCTGTAATAGATCTACCTTAAGAAGACCTCAAAGATTGCTAAATGAGACTTGCATAAAACAGGCAAATTCAAGTAAGCAATTGGCAGGCACTTAAATCCTCGGGAGGGATCATGAAAACAGCTTTATTATTAGCTCTCTTTTCTATCTCAAGCTTCGCTACATATGAACCAATTACAGAATTTCCTGAAGGAAATTATCTTGGCATGGGTCATTATTATACCGATAATGATCAAGAGGGTTATTACGCAAGCTACGCCGAGGTTTACTATGATGGCTGGGAGCTTTATTACGGACGAGAATACGGCCTCGCGGCGTTTAGCCTCAGTTTCGATTTTGCTAATAATGGCTTCTTTAAAGTAAACATGGTAGAACACCTCAATCATAAAGCTCAAGACCATAATGGCCAAGGCCAAGATAAGTACTATGAAGGTGAAGGCTACTGCGGCAGCGTACAATGCCATGTCTCTGTAGATATGGGTAGCGACCGTAAACTTGAAGAAACCGTTAGCTTTGCCACGTGGGAAAATAAACTTTATCGCTTGGGCTCACTGCGTAAAACCTTTGCCAATGGCCATTCGGTTATTACTAAGTGGGAGGAGAAAATGGACTTGATGACAGCTAACGGCAACAATAAGCGAGATTAAACCATATTGCAGGGAGACTTCGCTCTCCCTTGCCGGCTTTAGCCATCGCGCTAGAATTGCTGTCATGAATAGTTCAAAACGAACGGTTAAGCTGGTCTTAGCTATTTCTATCGCCTTGTTTATTTATTTTTTACCAATGCCTCATGGGCTTACTCAGGATGCATGGCAATTATTTGCTATTTTTTTGGGGACGATTGCATTAGTTATGCTTGGGGTTTTTCCCATGGGGGCGGCATCTTTGATGGGATTAACAGCGGCAGTACTAAGTAAGAGCTTGGATTTTGCTGTCGCTTTTAATGGTTTTACTTCGCCAATTACCTGGTTGATTTTAAGCGCATTTTTTATTTCATTTGGCTTTGTTCATACCGGACTCGGACGACGGATTGCCTTGATTTTCATCGCGGCATTCGGCAAAAGTTCGCTGGGTATCGCTTACGGCATTGGTTTAACTGAGCTCATCTTAGCACCAGGCACTCCAAGTTCTACCGCACGAACGGGTGGAATTATATACCCAGTGGTTGAATCTATCTCGCGCTCTTTTGCTAGTTTGCCAAATCATCCCTCACGCAAAAGAATTGGCTCTTATTTAGTGCTTTGTCTTTTTAACTTTTCGGTAGTTAGCTCAGCCATGTTTATGACCGCCATGGCTGCTAATCCCTTTGCCGCTAAACTTGCTAATAGCATGAACTTACACATCACCTGGAGCTTATGGACCCTCTATGCTTTACTTCCTGGACTAGCGAGCCTGATTTTGATTCCTATTATTTTACAGCGAATCATTAAACCAGAGATTACCGATACCAAAGAAGCGGCTAACCATGCCCGCGCCGAGCTTCGACAACTAGGACCGATGAACCGACCTGAGCGTTTGATGGCTTTAGGCTTTGTCTTACTCATGGCCCTTTGGCTATTGGGTCCATTAATTGACATGTCAGCCATCATTGCTGCTCTTTTAGGCTTGAGTTTTCTCTTAATCGTTGGCGTTTTTTCTTGGGAGCAGCTCTTAAAACAACACAACGCTTTCGAAACCTTCATCTGGTTTGGTGCTTTACTCGCTTTAGCAGAGGGTCTATCAACTACTGGCTTTACCGCCTGGTTTGGTGAGCAAGTGGCGGGTATGATGAGCGGTCTACCGATGGTGATTGGGATCAGTTTGTTATTTATCATTTATTTTTACACCCACTATTTTTTTGCTAGCTGCACAGCTCACGTGGGCGCCATGTTTTTACCCTTTTTAAGCGGAGCTATAGCACTAGGTTCACCATCGCTGCCTTTTGCTCTGGTTTTGTGCTATGCAAGCTCCCTTTTCGGATCACTTACTCATTATGGAATTGGTCCTGCACCAATCCTGTTTGGTTCAGGTTATGTGAGACTCAGCGAATGGTGGCGAATCGGCTTACTTATGAGCTTAGCTAATATTATTATTTGGCTTGTGGTAGGAGCTTTATGGTGGACTTGGTTGGGTATTATCTAATTGCGGCATAAAATAACTTCTGAATGGTTGTGATCTCAAGATCGTTCTTAGGGGGTTTTTTGATGCCAAAAGATCTTTTTCCCAGCATAAAATCAGGTTTTTTTATCGCTCTAATAGCTATGCCGCTCTGCTTGGGTATTGCTATTGCTAGTCAATTTCCACCTATTGCCGGGATCTTGACCGCGATTGTCGGTGGCCTGATTGTCAGCCTCGTTGGTGGTTGTGAATTATCAATCAAGGGTCCAGCTGCTGGACTCATTGTCATCATGATGGGAGCAGTCAGTGAACTTGGTGCCGGTGATATCGCTGTTGGCTACCAAAAATGCTTGGCGGTAGGGGTAGTAGCCGCCTGTTTGCAGATTATTTTTGCCCTGCTAAAAACTGCTCGTTTTGGCAGATTAATGCCACCATCGGTTATTCATGGCATGCTTGCTGCTATCGGTGTTATTATTATCGCCAAGCAAATTCATATTTTAGTAGGAGCTATTCCTCATGGGCATAGCACTATTGAGTTGATTGCAGAAATTCCTAATAGCATTATTGCCATCAATCCTGAGCTCGCTTTTATTGGCATTTTTACGGTTATTTGCCTGGTTGCCCTACCAATGATTCCCAGCCGAACTCTTAAACCAGTGCCACCGGCACTCTTAGCCTTGATGGTAGTGGTACCTTTGGGTTTACTCTGGCATTTAGATGTACCCCATGCCTATCGTTGGTTAGACAGTTCTTTTGAGGTCGGTCCCAAATTTTTAGTAAACATCCCAGATAACATTCTTAACTCACTCATCTTCCCCGATTTTTCAGCACTCACCAATCCCATTGCCTATAAATATGTCTTGATGATGGCTTTAGTTGGCAGTATCGAATCGGTTTTGACGGTTATTGCTGTTGATTCTTTGGCTAACAGCAAGAAAAAATCTGACCTCAACCGTGATTTGCTAGGTATTGGTATTGGCAATTTGATCTGTTCTTTTATTGGCGGATTGCCGATGATTTCAGAAGTCGTTCGCAGTAAAGCCAATATTGATAATGGTGCTAAAAACCGCTGGTCGAATTTTTTCCATGGTGCATTTTTATTAATAGCAATCGTGTGGGCTGCTCCATTAATTAGAGAAATCCCCCTGGCGGCACTGGCAGCCATGTTGATTGTAACTGGCATGAGACTGGCTTCACCATCAATGTTTTTTAAAACCTACAAGATTGGTTCAGACCAGTTGGCCATCTTTTTAACAACGCTCAGTATAACTCTTATGTCAGATCTGCTCTTAGGCGTCGTTGCCGGTTTGTCTTTAAAACTAGCTTTTCATGTCTATCGTGGCGTCAAGATGAGCTATTTAGTCAGTGTTCCCATTAAATATCTTAGCACTGACTCTGAAACTAATCTGATTATTAATGGACCTGCGGTTTTTTCTAATTATTTTTCGGTACAAAAACACATATACGATGTAATCGCTACTAATAAAAAAGTGGTTGTCGATTTTAGCGAAGCGACTTTAGTTGATCACACCACTCTTTCTTGTCTTTATTCGCTCTTAGACGAGCTCGGTGATGACAAACTAGCTTTTACTGGTCTTGATAAGCTAAGACCGATTTCTGAGCATAATTTAAGCACTCATAAGTTAGCCTGAGGCTTGTATGAAAAAGCATGAATATTTTGATGCTTACTGCGCAATTGAAAAAATTGCCCGGATCCTACCTCATCAGGGCCCAATTAAAGATTTTATTCATCAAAACACCTTGTCAGTCTTCATGGATTTACCTTTTGATGACGCTATAAAAAAAGCTGGCGAAATCATGCTTGCTCGCTCGTATATGGATTTATCCTTCTATCGTGATAAATTTTTTGCAGGCCTTATTCCTCAACACCAGCTTAATGAGGCCTTAACTTTTTATCTACCCAAAGCTTTAATTGCTGAGGCTGATTTTTTTTACGACGCACTGATGAACTTTAAGAGCGTCAACAGCAAAAAAACTCTCCGGCATCTTACAGATAAACATGTCAACTTTGATACAATCAATACCCAACTAATCGCCATCATGAACATTAAAAATCAAAGAACTAAAAGAGCAAAAATTTTTACTGACATCCTAAATACCAAGCTTAGTAATAATTTTGAACATGAACTTCACCAGGTGCTTTTTCGCCTATTAGGTTCTTTTGTTGATCAGGGAGTCAGTTTATGGCCCTATCTTAATAATGGATCGTCTTTTCTTAAAGCGATAGAACATCTCGCCCAATCCAGTCAACTGCCGCTAAAAGACTGGGTAAACAATCAAGAGCTTGCTTATGTACTATCTCTTAACCCAAGAGATTCTATTCCTGAATTACTATCACACTTAGTTGACTCTCCAGATCTATATTATCAGTACTTACAAGAACTGCTGCTCGCACACCCAGGCTGGTCTGGCATGATCAATGTCATCGCCCATCAACCACGATCTTTAAGCAAAAGATCTAATATTGATCTCATGCAAATGACTGTACTTAAGCTGGCATTGTCATGGCAATATATTAAAAATAGAGTCCCTGATTTCAGACCAATTAGTACATCAGAAGTAGATGAACAAGAAAAAATACCTCATAAAAAAGATCACACCACTGCTCTATCAATTGCCTGTTTTTTATCTAGGACAATAAAAAAATCCCCAAGTATACTAGCCATTGAATTACTAGACCAGCACTGGCTTGAAAAAGTATGGCATCGAGCTTTTGAAAATAGTTATTATTGCCAAGTTTCGCAGATTATTTGTAATACAAAAGCTATTTTTTTAAGCCCAAAAACTCATCCTCGCTTTCAGGCTGTTTTTTGTATTGATGATCGAGAATGCTCTTTTAGAAGAATACTTGAAAAGGAATGCTCTGAGATAGAGACTTTTGGTACCGCCGGCTTTTTTGGCATTGATTGCTATCTTAAAACCGGCGACTTGGTAGCCCAGCAAATTTGCCCTGCGCCGCTAAGCCCAAAATATCTGATTCAAGAACAACCAAAGCAAACTTCAACCCCCCAAAAAACTAAAGCTTTTGTTGAACTGGCAACTTTTATGACTAGTCATGGAGCCAATTCCACCGCTTTGGGTTTTGTCAGCGCTTATACCTTGGGACATCTTTCTTTATTTAGTCTGATGGCAAGCTTTTTTCATCCCTGGAGCTTGCGGCAATCAAAGCAACGAGCATCAAGCAACGATCGGCAACTACTTTTTGAGCGCACACCTGATACTAAACCAATCGACGGTTTGTTTCACGGTTATACTGAAGTAGAAATGGCCGAGCGGGTTTATAACACGCTTAAGAATATGGGTCTTAGCCAAAACTTCGCACCGATAGTTTTTATCATTGGTCATGGCTCCTCGAGCGTTAATAATCCCCATTTTGCAGCCTATGATTGTGGGGCCTGTTCAGGAAGGCCTGGGGCGGTAAATGCGAGAGTCTTTGCCGCTATGGCTAATAAAACCTTCGTGAGGCAATTAATTGCCTCTAAAGGCGTCTATATTCCTGAAGAAACAGTTTTTGTTGGCGCCTTTCACGATACCTGCATCGACCATATCGAGTTTCTCGACACTAAAGATTTAGACACTACTCACCAAGATCTACTTAAACAGTTCACTGGATTTATTGAAAATACCTGCAGAAAAAATGCCCTTGAGCGTTGCCAAAAATTTGCTTTAGTCCCTAAAAACATATCAGGCGAAAAAGCCCTGAAAGAAGTCCGCCATCGCGCTGCGGCATTATTTGAGCCTCGACCAGAGTTAAATCACGCTAACAATGCTTTGCTTATTGTTGGCCGTAGGGCAAGAAGTTATGGAGCTAATCTCGATCGAAGGGCTTTTTTGCAGAGCTACGATCCTCTTGCTGACCCAGATGGCAGTATCCTCAAGGATCTATTATCAGCAGTAATTCCGGTATGCGGCGGTATCAATCTTGAATATTACTTTTCTCGTGTTGATCCGGCAGTTTATGGGTGCGGCTCAAAATTATCGCATAATGTTTCCAGCCTCATTGGTGTAGGCAACGGCTTAGATGATGACTTACGTACAGGCTTGCCGGTACAAATGACTGAAGTTCATGACCCAATCAGGCTGTTAATCATCATCGAACAAGAACAAGATCTAATAAAAGAAATTATCTATAACAATGTCGCTATCAAAGCATGGATACATAATGATTGGCTAAAACTAGCTTCGCTAAGTCCACAGGGTCCTCACCTAAGTTTCTTTAACCCAACAGATCTTTCTTGGATCCCTGCGGAGAAACCATCATGCTGACCATCATGTCTTTTTCGCTTATCGTAGTATTGATCAGCCCTTTGGCGTTGTCCCTACTTTTAGGAGCTACCTACTTTCTAGCATACAACACAATGAGAACTGAACGATTAGTATCTAGACTAGTTCGCAGTTCTTTTAGTATTATGCTCGTCTTTGCTTCAGCATCAGTGATTGCCTGGCTTGTACTAGGCGCACCGGTTGGCTCACTAGAAATAGCTACTATTAATATAAATCATGACCATTCAATCGATCTTAGACTCTTTTACGATCGTTATACGATGGTTTTTTTATGGACTCAGGTTTTCATAACCAACCTAATCAGCTTTTACTCCCATCGCTATCTACATCGCGATCCTCACTATGGCCGTTTTTTTGTTATTATTTCACTGTTTGCTTTTGGTATGACCCTTATTATTCTAGCTGGCACCATGGATCTTATTTTTGCTGGTTGGGAAGTAGTCGGACTTTCTTCTTTTTTATTGATCGCTTATTTTTGGCATAGACCAAAAGCAGTTGCAGCCGCAACAAGAGCCTCTTATATTTATCGTTTTTGCGATTTAGGTTTACTAGCGGCCTTATTAAATACTCATTTTTTCTGGCACCACGCTAGTCTATTCAGCGATTTGACTTTAGCAGGCCATGACTCAATTTGGTCACGTGTACCAAATAGTTGGCGGTGGCTGATCAGCATCAGTATTTTATTACCTGTCTTGGGCAAATCAGCCCAAGTGCCTTTTTGTTTTTGGCTACCTAAAGCGATGGAAGGTCCTACCCACTCGAGCGCTATTTTCTATGGCTCATTATCAATTCACACAGGAGTTTACCTACTGATCCGTACTATGCCAATTTGGCACTATACGCCTGGATTTAATTACCTTTTGGCGACTATTGGTTTACTCACCGCTGTGAGTGCAACACTGTGCGCCCATGTGCAATCAAATATTAAAGGACAAATTGGCTACGCTTCTATTGCTCAAGTTGGCATTATGCTGGCTGAACTATCATTAGGCTTTGTCGATCTCGCCTTCTTTCATATGATTGGTAATGCATTTTTACGTTGTTTTCAGCTCTTGGTATCAGGCTCGATTCTAACCACTCATTTACATATGGCGAGCACACTAAAAACCTATCACAAGATCGCTAAACTTTCACCAGTTAGATGGCTTCCTAAAAAACTACAACCAACGCTTTACACTTTTGGTATCAATGATGGCTACCTCGAGTATCTTTTAAAAGCCTATCTAACAGAGCCACTAATGCTTTTTGCCCGCCTGATTAATAGGCGGGTTAAGCATATGTTAACCAACCTGGGATTGAGACGAATTTACGCAGACAATAAAATCGATCCAGGCTTAACAATATCTTCGCTGCCATTAATCGCAGTTTTTCTCTTGGTTATTGTCGTCAGCATAAAAACCGATTTATTCTTGGCTCTTCGTATTATTGCCTTGTTTTTATCATTAATACTGGCCCTAAGCTCCCTGGGCGAAACCAAAGAACCTATAGCAGGTTTGGGTTTTGCTATTTTAAGCTCTCTGATGGCTTATTTAAGTATCTCACATAAATCAGCCGGCAGCCTTTACGCCATTGGTCTTTTTACTTCATCATTAATTGCTATTGATGCTTTATCTTTCATAATTAAACGATCTAGAATTAGAGATTTAATTCGACATTCAGGAGCTTTTGGGCAATTTCCTGCTGCCGCCAATTTATTTCTCATTGGTATTTTAGGAATTATTGCCTTTCCTTTATCGGCTACTCACCTCGGTGAGGATATTATGCTGAGTCTCGCCCTAGAAGATGGTTGGCATTATTTATTTGGCCTACTAGCCATTTTCGTCATTAACGGAATTTCACTAATTCGACTTTATGCCATAATAATGTTTGGTAGTAGAGATATGCTCCCCTCTGACCCAGAGCTAGATTTTAGCCGCAGTCAAAGCTTATTTCGTTTATTTTTACTCATACTAGGAAATGCTGGTGCATTTTTACTGGTTAATTACTAGCGAGATTCAATATGTTTTTTTAAACCCTTAGCCAATAGATTGAATGCATCAGTCATATCAGGGACTGCTTTCTTAAATAAAAACAATAAATGACCGCTAAAAATTTCGTTCACACTAAACTCAGTTGTATGGTCATCTTTTGCTAGCACTGTAAAGGTTCGTACTCCCTTAAACAGATTAAAAGGTAAAGCACTCTCCCATACCATGCGGCTGCCAGGAACAAGCTCACTAACACGAATCTTAAAAACACGATTGGGACTCAACCTAGAATAGACACTAAGCTTTTTCCCTAAGCAGATCTCACCGTCAATTTTTATACAATTAGGATCAAATAATACAAAATTATCAGCCTTAGTTATGATATTAAAGACTATTTCACTTGGAGCATTAATAATAATTTTAGTTTTAAACTCCATACACTATTTCTCCTATCAGCTAAATTAACTTCAGTTCAATAAAAGCCCTAGTTATTTCATCTTTTATTAACTCGCTTAGAACTTTTTGTTTGGCTAAATAGCTTTTCAGCTCAGCTTTAATAAACTTTTTATCTGGTAGAGCAACGAGCTGTGTTTTTTTAAGATTTTCTTTAGCTTTCGGTGCTAAAAAAGCTTTTATGCCTGCTTTAAGATCATGATCATGTGCAAACTTTTTATAGGCAAACTGCCTCATAATCACACGCGTAGAAAAAGCTTCAGGATGTTCCCTAAACATGTTCTTGACCTCATCGCTCCAGCTTGACATTTTTAGATAATGTCGCACAGTACGGATATCCCGACAAAAATGATTAGCCAGGTCATCCTCAGTCCATCCTGCCTTTATCAGGCCTCGATAACCATCAGCAATATCAAGACAGTGCAGATCTTCACGGTTGAGGTTTTCAGCTAAAGCAGCACCAATATGATCGCCATTTTGCTTGAATGATTGGAGCAAACAAGGAATCTTGCTAATATTTTGAGCAGCCAAAGCTGCTAGAATACGTCTATGCCCAGCAATACAAACTAGCTTATAACCATTTTCTTTAGTATTAATCCGCAACTCGGCTACCACATTCTCTAATACACCATATTTTTTTATCGACTCAACTAAACGTAAAAAACTTTCAGACTTAGTATCGATCGATTTACGGATATTTTCATTAGTCTGTATTTCTTCAATAGGTATGTTAGCTACTTTGCCAATATTAGCTTTTAGCGAATTTAAACGCTTTTTATTCTCATTGGTAGCTTCCTCAATATCTGCAAACACAAAATTCATGGTTTTTTCTATGGCGCTATTTAAATTATTCACGGATCTTCTCCCGATTTCTGTAGACGCGTCTACTCTTTATAGATCAGCAGCTATTTCTAAGTCCAGGGTTACAGGTTTTTTCTTTGGCTTAGCACGCACTTTAAGCATAGTAGCTTGGTCAACTTCTTGAGCCAAAGCTTTATAGGCAATACTGGCTGGCGAATCGTTTTTATAACGAGCAAGCGGTAGACCATGGGCAGCCGCTGCTGCTACTGACTGCGAGTTAGGGATATTAGTTTTAAAAACAGCAAAACTGTTAGCCTTAGCAAATTGTCGAATTAACTTTTCAAATTTCTGGTGGGTAGCATTATAGCGGTCAAACTTAATAATCACGCAACCCAAGAGATTTAAAGTCGGGTTTAAATACCGTTTTACTTTATCAATCGCTTGCACTTGATGGGCAAGTCCACGACTCGAATCCGCCTCCGGGAAAAGCGGAATCAAATAATGATGACTGGCAGCCACCGCTGACTGAAAAAAACAATCTAGCGATGGATGGGTATCAATTAAAACAAAATCATATTCCTGAGCATGCTTACAGTCAAGCATAAGGTCAACTAACTTAAATTGATTGGGCTGCCCAACTAACTGCTCCCTCAAGTCATCGAGCTCTCGATTTGATGGGATCAAATCGATATTTTTAAACTTAGTAGTAACCACTACTTTTTCAAGGGTGAGGTCATGTTTGACGGCATAGGTAAAAGATTTTTTCTTATCGTTGAGTTGGTCATCACCACATAAAAGGCTCGTCAAATTGGCCTGATAATCGCAATCGATCAGCAAAACTCTTCTGCCCTTATCCGCTAGCGACGCCGCCAAATTAGCGACGGTAGTGGTTTTACCCACGCCACCTTTTTGGTTCGCTATGGTAATAATCACCGGCTTAAGCGCCATATATTCATGCTCCAAAGTTGCTTGCGCTGTAAAATATATCGTTAAAATGCTGGCAAATCAATCGTTGAAGGCGTGTTGATAATTTATCGTCTCTGCAAGCACAGCCCGCAAAGACGATTTTATTAGAACTTATTATTTTCTCTTTTTGGGACCAGCAAAGGGGCGACCTGAGCTTTTACGTTCTTCAGATCTAATGCGAGGAACTCTGGGGGCCGGTTTGGGACCACCTTGATCATCAGGTCTGTCTCTACGTGGGGACGGGCCTGAGAACTCGCGAGGGCCGTCTTTTCTATCAAAGCGTTTCGGGCCCTTAAAAGATTCTCTCGGGGCTCGATCACGGTCCTTATCAGCAAATCTAGTACCTGATTTCGGTTTATCACTTGGTCTATCAAATGACCTGGTTTCCCTGAAAGATTCTCTCGGCAACCTTTTTTCACCATCAAACTTTTTAGCACCAAATGACCTGCTATCGCCTGATCGGCCACGATCGCTGCGCCCACCAAAGCCACCACGATTATCTGACATACCAGCGCCTGAATATTTCTTGCCCCGCATTTCCATAAAAGCTGCATCCTTCATGGAATGCTCTTCAAACTTATCCAGAGCAAGCTTAATCATTCCAGCTGCCACATCTTCTGGCGACAGGCTTTGTTTAGCCAAAAAAGATTTGTATTCAGCAATCATCTCTGAATCAAGCGCAGTTTTAACCTTGCCAAACAAATTAGTGAGCTTCGCTGATTTCACATCGTTAATAGTTGGCGGATCTTCTTCCTGAATATCAGCCCGCGCAAACTGGGTGATTTTTCTTAAGCGAGAGTTGTCGCGTGGCTCAACCAAGGATACCGCTCGCCCCAACCTGCCCGCACGACCAGTACGGCCAATGCGGTGAACGTAATCTTCAGGATCATGGGGTAGATGGTAATTGAGCACTAGTTCAATATCATCAATATCAATACCGCGAGCGGCAATATCGGTAGCCACTAAAACACGAATTTGCCCTGAACGAAACTTTGCCATTACCCGGTCGCGTTGATTTTGGCTCAAATCTCCATGCAAAACACCCGCCTCAAAACCGCGATATTTGATTTCATCAACTATTTCATCAGCAGTGCTCTTAGCATTACAAAACACCACCGCAAGCTTAGGGTCACGATAATCAAGCACCCGACACAGCAATTCAGTTTTTTCTCGGCCGTTAACCCTAAAATAGCTCTGGCTGATCTTGGCAACTGTGAGATTCTTTGATTCGGTCTTGATAATGATCGGATCACGCAAGTAGGTATGCACTAAATCTAAAATAGCTTTCGGCATAGTAGCTGAGAAGAAAATACGTTGGTTTGTAAGAGGCAACAGGTCAAAAATCTGTTCAATTTCATCTCTAAAGCCCATATCAAGCATTTCGTCAGCTTCATCTAGAACGATCATGCCCACCCTTGATAAATCAATACTTTTACGGCGCAAATGGTCAAAAAGCCGACCTGGTGTGGCAACAATAATTTGCGGTTTTTGTGTGCGTAAGGCCTTAAATTGCTGGTCAATCGCTTGACCACCATAGACAGCTATTACCCCCACACCCTTAGTGTGGTCTGATAAACGCTTGATTTCTTGGCAAACCTGCAGGCACAGCTCGCGGGTTGGGCACACCACCATGGCCTGAATATCTTTGCTATCAGTGTTAACCATCTCAATAAGAGGTATGGCAAAAGCAGCTGTTTTACCGGTACCGGTTTGAGCTTGCCCCAACAAATCTCGACCCTTTAATAGTTCTGGAATCGACTTTTCTTGAATCGCGGTAGGACAGGTGTAGCCAATTTCTGCAATAGTTTGCTTCATACCTTCCGATAAATCTAAATCCATAAACGTGCTGACTTTACTCATAATAGATCCTTGTCGCCGAGCGCTACGCCCATGCGAATGTTTTAGAAGTTACAGATTTGATTTGAGGTGGTAGCGACAACGCTCGTAGTGCCAGTCCATTATTATTGTATATAAGCAGCACAGCCAAATCCAGAGCACCTTCTACCTGCTATATTTATAAACCGCAATTGGGTTAGGGTTTTATTTGATATGACTTACGATAAATTACTAAAATAAATCTCTTTATTACTGCATAATAATAACCAGTTACATCACCAACAAATAGGCTTCTAGTGTCGATGATGGCTTGCTTTTCAACTGTCTGGTTATTAATGTTACTTACTTAAGCTTGCATATACTGCCTAGCTAGCGATACCTTTTATTAAACCTAAACTACTACCGCCTCAAGGCGGTAGTAGTTTAGAGATGAAGTAATTACTGATATAGAATACCAATTTAATTTTACCAATAGAGGAGTATTGAGCATACAGGTCATAGCAGCGCTGTAAATATTAACCATACTGGAGACATGATATTTAATGCCCCTGGTTTTTGCGGAACAAAACAATGTTTTTATAGCGCAGATATAAGCGGAAAGTTTATAGAAGAAATTATCTATTTTGATGTTGCCAACAAAATAATTCAAAAATCAGGTCGTAAGACTATAGGAGTAGTAGTTAGCATCTGGGAGGAGTCTTTACTCAAGATCAACTTCATTGGTGTATGCGGTGATTCTATCGTTGAATCGAGCTATGAAGATTGCGATGATGGCAACAATATTTCTGGTGACGGATGTAACGCAGTTTGTAGCGATGAATTCTGTGGCGATTCAATTATCAATGACAGCGATGAGCAATGCGATGACGACAGTACCACACCTGGTGATGGTTGCAATGCCAATTGTGAAATCGAAATACCAGTTATTACTAACTCACGATCGATTTTTGATCTCGGCCAATTCCATACCTGCCTAAAAAATGTCTCGAGCAACCAACTTAAGTGCTTTGGTAAGAATGACCAGGGCCAACTCGGTCAGGGAAATACTGCTAATATTAGTAATGGTGTTGGACCAAGTTTAGCAAGTATTAGCAACATCAATCTGGGCAAAGGAAAAACAGTCCAAAAAGTGGCTTCTGGTGGTGACCTCATTAGCAACTCAAATTGCGCCATTCTTAACGACGGCTCGGTTAAATGCTGGGGCGCTAACGGATCCGGCCAGCTGGAACAAAACGACAGTATTGACCGCAGTGACAATCCTAATGAGCCGGGTAACAACTTAGCAGCTATTAGTTTTTAAAAGGTCTGGTATGTGCATTTTTCGGCAGCTCTTTAGAAAAGAATGTTGTGCAAGCTTTCTGTGTTCTTTAGGCTGCCGATTTGTTTAGATTTCGGCCAAAGTCGAGCTTACACAGAATTATTTACAGACTTACTTTTTTGTCTGATACAGTATAATTACTCATTTGCTCATAATCTTTTAATATACGCTCAACTGTGTCTTCCAATTCTTTTTTTTGCTGGATGTTTTTTGCTTTGAAGTTATAAGGTCTTGTTTTTTTACGCTGAGTAAAGAGAACGCTAACAGTATTTTCTCGAGTGCTTGAGGCTATTGATAGATTTTCTATAGCTAAAAATTTATTCTCTTTATCAGAAATTCCAGATCTAGAAATGATTTTAATCCCACCTTGAAATATTAGCCATTTTTCATTATTCGTAGCAAGGAACGAGACTATTGGATTGCCTTTTTTGGCTATATCAAATATAAGCCCCCCCACTTTTTCGAGAATTTCCCCCCAGACCGCTTCTACCAAACGTTTCTTCTCCTTTAAGCGCCCTTCTTCTTGGGCATCGCATATAGCATCACATAAATTTTTCATGAACAACCTATACCAATCTTCACTATTCACTACAGTTTTCGGGCTCGCTGGCATCTGAAAAAAAATTTCTAAAACGGTACAAACTTGAGCTTTATTTTGCTCAAGGGCACCTTGAAGCTTAGCCTTACTCAGTTCACTGCTTTTTTCACTCTGCTCCACATATTCTTCGGCAAGCGTTTCGGCAAGAATCCTGGCGAATATCAAAAAGTGCGATCTTTCAATGGTCTTATTATATTTGATAACATGATAGTGCTTAGGTCCCAGGTCCTCCTTTAAATACTTAACAAACTCTTTCAACTTTTCTTTGTCACCAGCAATTGCGGCTATGTTTTTAATAGCTATAGCAACTAGTTTGCTTTGGTTCATGTTACGATGAATACCTTTGCTGAAAACTCCTTCGATAGTAGGTGATTCTTCATAAACTTTGGCGTAAAATTTTGAGATAAATCCATCCAAATATCCCATCGTCTTTTTTCCATTATCTAAAAGTACTTGGTAGCTAGACTTCAGGAGATCTGCTTTTTCTTGAGTCAAATAAAGGTAGTCAAATAACTCCTTGCTTGAGCAGTCAGCCAGGTTAGTTTCAATATCCTCGGTCCTTGAGCTATCAAGTTGCGATTCTGTTGTAGAAGCTTCCATAGCCTTGGATTGAGCATTGAAGATTAACACATACCAAATAAGTACCCATGTAAATTTCTTGCTCATATTTGCCTTTACATGTGTAACCAATTAGCAGGGTAAAATGTTTCGACCTTTACTAAGAGCTAGAAATTCTCTCAAGCAGAGATTCTACACCTACCTACCAATAAGCCTGAGACAAATAATTCACAATAGTTTAACAGTAACCACTCAGGCCTAACCGCCTGATAGCGGGAAGCTGAGTAGTTACGTTCGGGACACTACCTTTTTATTTTTTAGCTTAAAGCTTTTTTTGAGCTCATCAATAATATAAGTCATCGATTTTTTAGGCTTAAAGCCGAGTTCGCTCTGAGCTCGGTGGTCATCGACAATGCAGGGGTATTTTAGGTGATCGAGCTCGCCGACCGAGAAGCTTGATTGCCGAGATAAAAAGGTACCGGCAGCGATGGCTTTTAAGAGACGTTCAGGTAAAGCGATGCTTGGTCGATCGAGAGCTTTAATAATACGGGACAGTGGGGCAAGATCGGGCCCGGCAATATTAAAAATACCGCGAACTTTAGAGAGGAGACTGATTTTTAAGGCGCGAATTAAATCACTTTGATGAATGAGCTGCAGCATGGGGTCAAAGCCCAAAATAGTTAAAATGGTTTCCATGCCCAGATAGCGCGAAGGTGCGTTACGCAGATTGTGGCCAACAATATGGCAGGGGCGTAAGATTATCGTTTCAGTAGCTGGTTTCTTCCAAAAAAACGACTGCATCATCATATCGAGAGAGACTAAATCGCGAAACTCAGGACTCTTGTTAGCGCCATGAAGCGGGGTGTCTTCGTTTAAGAGACCTGAAGTGTTGGATGAAGGACCGTATAGATTGGCGGTGGAGAGAAAAACAAACTTTCTCAGGCTTAAAGTCTCAGCCAAGCGCAAGAGCTGAGTGGTAGACTCAAGGTTGATATAATAGACATTAGCTTTAATGCCGCGATGGCGATGGGGATTTCTGATCACGCCTAAGTGAATAATGCTTTGTGGTTTAATTTTTCTTAACATTTCGATGGCTGATTTGCGCCGTAGATCAAGCGGGTAGTGGGTGAGACCCTCAGGTACACGCTCAAGCGGCCTGCGATCGACCCCGATCAGTTCAAGTGCCGGATTTTTAAGCAGCTCATGAACAAGAGCCCGACCAAGTTGGCCGGCATTACCAGTAATTAAGACTTTTTCTTGTGACATTTAGGCACCGGATCAAAGCCACCCGGGTGTAAGGGGTGACACTTTAGCAAACGCTTAGTAGTTAAAAACATTCCACAAGCAAAGCCTAAATGAAAAGCCTCAAAAGCATAGGCGGAACACGATGGATAAAAACGACACCGTGGTGGCAAGAAAGGGCTGATAAAAAGCTGATAAAAACGGATTAACCCCAAGGGTATTAAACACAGGTATCGATTAATCATGATACTAATTCTACCAAAACCCCGCCGCTAGATTTGGGGTGAATAAAGTTTACGCGGGTATGATGAGCACCGGGGCGGGCCTGATCGTAGATAAGCTTGCCCTGGTGCTGCTTAAGTGTAGCTTCAGTATTGGCGATATCGTTGGCGTGAAGAGCAAGATGGTGAAGGCCGGGTCCGCGCTCATGTAAAAATTTTGAGATCTCGGAGTGTTCATGCAAGGGCTCAATCAGCTCTATCATACTTGATCCTAGTTTAATAAAAGCAGTTCTAATGCCACGTTCTGGCATTTCTTCGATATGGGAAATGTTTAACCCTAAAGCCTGTTCGTAGAAATCCCGTACGGCATTGATGCTTACAACAGCGATTGCAATGTGATCGATATGTGAAATGGTGCTCATATCTACTCCGGTGTTAGTCATGAAAAAGTATGCTGTGACCTTAGTAATCTTGTTGATGGCAGCAGGCTGCCCCTCGCCAACTATTTTTCGCGAGTCAGCAGCACCTAAAACTGCTCAAGAGCATAAAGATAAAGTTTTGCTCAAAGAGCCCGGTCCTCAGCTGACCACATTTGAAGAACATCTGACGGTGCGCATACCTTTGCTTTTACCTGATGGCCCAGGCGAGCTCAATGCTGATGTTTATCGCCCTCATAAAAAATCACAACCAACTACTTTGGTAATCATTGTACCAGGCTCTGGCAATGTGTCACGCCGCGGTGAAACTGCAGGTGACGGTGTTGATGCCTACGATACAGCGATAAATCTTAGTGTGCTATGGGCCCAGTCCTTAGTTGAGCATGGCTATTTTGTTTTGAGCTATGACAAACGTACCTGCATTAAAAAACTTAACTCTTATTGTCTTAATAACTCGCAAAAAGACATTGAAACACTAGGTATTGGCGCTCTGGCCAACGATCTTGATCAGGTTTATCGTTATAGCAAAGCCAAGCTCGATTTAGGAGAAAGTGAGACTAGATTGATCCTGCTCAGCTCTACCCAGGGCGCTCAAGTAGTTAGCTCTTCACAAAGCCTTCGTCTTGCTAGTGGTGTAGTATTGTTTTCACCGATCTTGGGGAGATTGGATGAAATGTGGGTAGGTGGTCTGAGCAGGGCAGCTGAACAACGTCATAATTTTGCAGGTAAAAATCGCCTAATTAATCAGGCTGAGAGTACTAGAGATTTCTTTTCTTCATTAAAAGCTAACAAGTTTCCTGAGCAGGCGGTTATCAGAGGGGCAAGCGTTCAATTTTGGCAGAGCTGGATGAAGGCAAGCCTTGAAACGGTTGATCGTTTAAGCCGGTCTAATCGACCTGTTTTAACCATATTTAGTGCCAAAGACAGCTTTTCCAGTGCTGCAAAAATCTCTAATAATCAAGCTATTAGCAAAAAAATCACTCAACAAGCTGATCGCAATATGGTGGATAAGGGCCAAGCTGACCCGCAGGTTATCAATGATGTTATCAGATTTATTGACAGCTGTTCTAAGACTATGCCCTTGTCTAAGCTCAGTTTGGTGCCTAGGCTTAGGGTGAAAAATCTTTAGGACTCTTTAATGGCTAATCAAGATTATTATGAAGTATTGGGAGTGTCGCGTGATGCGAGTGAGAGCGAGCTGAAAAGCGCCTATCGTAAGCTTGCTCATCAATATCACCCTGATAAAAACCCCGGCAATAAAGAAGCCGAGGAAAAATTTAAGACGGCCTCAGTGGCTTATGGGGTGCTGAGTGATGCTGAAAAGCGTGCTCAATATGACCGCTTTGGTCATGCGGGCATGAATAACATGGGCGAAGATGTTTCAGGCAATGTCAATATTCAAGATATTTTTGGCGATATTTTTGGCGATTTCTTTGGTGGTGGGCCAAAAAATAAGCGTAATCGTGGCGAGCGTGGTGCTGATTTACGCTATCACCTGACACTTAAGTTTGAAGAAGCTGCCTTTGGGGTTGAAAAAGAAATCAGCATCAAACGTAAAGAAGCTTGTGCTAGCTGTGATGGTTCAGGCGCCAAACCCGGCACCAAACGTGAAAATTGTAGCTCTTGCCAAGGATCTGGCGAGATTCGCATGCAGAAAGGTTTTTTTGCTATTGCTCAATCATGCCCAAACTGTGGTGGACAAGGATCACGGATCAGTGATCCTTGCTCAAGCTGTAAAGGTTCAGGTCGCCAATCGGTGGTGCGTAAGCTCAAGGTAAAAGTCCCCGCAGGCATCGAGGAAGGTGTGCAGATGCGCTATGTCGGTGAAGGTGAGGGTGGTGTGCAGGGGGGCGCGCGTGGCGATCTATATGTGGCAATGGTAATTGAGCCTCATCCTTTATTTAGCCGTGATGGTACTAATGTTTTGTGTGACATACCCATTTCTTTTGTCACTGCGGCTTTGGGTGCTAAGATCGATGTGCCAACGCTTGATGGCAAAGTTGCCATGAGCATACCGGCAGGTAGTCAGTCTGGATCGGTATTTAGGCTCAAAGATAAAGGCATTGTACATATGCGAGGCGGCAGTCATAAGCGTGGCGACCAGCTGGTGACCGTGCGAGTTGAGGTGCCCAAAAAATTATCTAATCGGCAAAAAGAGTTATTGAAAGAATTTTCTGATCTCTCCCAGGAAGAAAGTCACCCTGAAAATAAGGGTTTTTTTGAAAAGGTACGCGAGCTGTTTGGCTAACGAGTTAATCACATGGATCAAAAGAAAGATTTAGAAGTATTGGCAGCAGTAAAAACTGGAGCCGAAGACAACGGCAAGCGCATAGACTTAAGTGGTGTCGATGCACGCACTACTGTGCGTAGACGTGCTAGCGAAAGCGCTAGAACTCCTCAGCCGGCAGCGAGCGAGCATCGTGAAGTCGTAGTGCCACAGAGTATGCCGGCAGTGTTGATGCCTGCACCAGAAACCATCGAATTTGATGACAGTGGCGATTTTGCTGCCATGCTGGCTGAAAGTGACACCAGATCGACATCAAAAAACTTGAACCTTAATCCAGGTGATAAAGTATCAGGTCGCCTTGTGCATATTGGTCAAGACTTTAGTTTTATAGCCCTTGATGCCAAGCTTGAAGCGGCGATAGCAAGCGCTGAGCTTAAAGACCAAGAGGGCAATCTCAAAGTTGCGGTTGGCGATCAGGTTTCAGGCTTTGTCATCTCTACCCATGGTGGTGTGACGATTTCAAATCAAGCATCGCAGTCTGGTCTTGACGAAGCGATGTTAAACGATGCTCTGATTAAGCGCATGCCGGTGGAAGGTAAAATATCAGGAGTGAATAAGGGAGGCTTTGACGTTATTATTGGTGGTAAACGAGCCTTTTGTCCGGTTGGGCAAATCGATATCAAGTTTGTAGAAGATACCAGCGTGTTTATTGGTCGAGTCTTGCCTTTTTTAGTGCAGCGCATTGAAGAAGGAGGGCGCAATATTGTGTTGTCCCGTAGAGCCTTGCTGGAAAGTGAGCGCCGTGAACAAGCGCTGGAAAAGATTAAAAGCCTTGAAGTGGGTAAAATCTATGAGGCTGTGATTAGTCGAGTAAGCGACTTTGGTGCCTTTGCCGACATTGGTGGCCTGGAGGGATTAATTCCTCGTTCTGAAATTTCCCACGGACGCATTGAACGAGTCTCTGATGTGGTGTCATCTAACGACCGTGTTCAAGTTGCGGTACTAAGTTTTGAGATTAATCAAGCAGAGCCTAGTAAATCGCGTTTGTCTTTGTCGCTCAAGAAAACTAAAGACGATCCTTATGACTTACATTGGAGCAAGATTGTCGTTGGCAATACCATGGAAGGCCGAGTGGTTCGCCTAGAAAACTTTGGTGCCTTTGTTGAACTTTTTCCCGGTATTGATGGCTTGATCCATATTTCAGAGCTCTCGGAAAACCGGATCACCCACCCCAAAGAAATTTTAAGCGTGGGTGATCCTGTCAGCGTGCGGGTAGTAAGCGTTAACAATGAAGAAAAGCGCATTGGCTTATCGCTCAGAGAAACACCGGTCAGAAAGAAATCGGCTGATGATGTTAGTCTTAGTATTAAAGTTGAACGGGGCCAAAAATTCTCAGGCGTGGTGTCTCGTATCGAGCGTTACGGCATTTTTATTGAACTACCGAACTCGGCTACGGCACTGTTGCCCCAGTCAGAGACTGGGTTGCCCAAAAATGCCGACTTGAGCCGAGCCTTTAAAATCGGCGAGACGATTGAAGTAGCCGTTATCGACGTTGATGCCCAAAACCGTATTAGGGTGTCATCGCTCGCTCGTAAGGCGATGGATGAACGTGATAGCTATTTACAGTTTCAAGGACAAGAAAACCAACGGGCCGGCTCATTTGGTACCTTCGCCAGTTTGTTGAAGAAACGTTAATTACTATTTGCTTAGGCGCTCTAGCCCTAGCTCGAGCTGTTGTGCTTTTTCGCTTAAGCCGGCTAGCTCTTGGCGCTGGGCTGCTATTACTTCGGCGGGAGCATTGGCGAGGAAAGCTGCGCTGGATAGGCGCTTGGTTAGATTGAGCTTTTGTTCAGTGATCTTTTGCAGGACTGACTGAAGTCTGGCGCGTTCTTTGTTGATATCGATTAATCCTGCTAATAAAATCAGCACGTCAACGTCAGGGCTCGTATTTAAGACCGATAACTCATCAAGACTATTATCACCGCGCAGCATGATCGTCAGCGATGAAGTTTTAGCCACATGAGTAATAAGCTGGGCATTGGCTTCTAAGAGCTTTTTACTAGCTTGGTCTTTAGCAAACAGCTTAACAGGCACCACTAGATTGGCTGATAACTCAGACGATTGTCGTCCATTTTTTATCATGCTTGCTACGGCAAAAACCAGGCTAATACTCTGTTCCGACTCATGGTCGATGAGTCTAAGGTCTGCTTGAGGATAGGGTGCGGTTGCGCAGAATTTAATACCGGCTTGATGGTAGCTTTTTGCACTTGGTAAAAGTTGCCACAACTCTTCGCTAATAAAAGGACAAAAAGGATGTAGCATGCGCATACTGCTATCAAGCAGGTGCACCAAGACACTATGGGTGATAGCTTGCTGCTCTTTACTGTCATGCTTAAATGAAACCTTGGCGCATTCTATATATTTATCGCAGTATTCATGCCAAAAAAAGTGGTATATTTTATCTGCGGCTTCACTAAAGCGATATTCTTTTATATAAGCATCTACCAGCTTAATAGTTTTATTGAGTTCAGATAAAATATAGCGATCAGCACTCGACAATTTCATGTCGGGTTTGAGTGGCTTAACTTCAGCTTTTTCTATATGCAAGAGCGCAAAACGGGTGGCGTTCCATATTTTATTTAAAAAGGCTCGATAGCCTAAGACTCGCGGCACTGAAAACTTGACGTTTTGGCCCTGGCCGGAAAAAATCGCTAAGCTTAAACGCAAACCATCAGCACCAGCGCTGGGAATACCGGTTGGGAAGTCTTTTTTGATCGCTTCCAGTACTTTAGGTAGATGATCATCTGGTACAGGGTAGCTTTTAGTTTTGGCCACTAAGTCTTCGAGTGAGATACCCTCGATTACATCAATAGGATCAATGGCGTTACCTAAAGACTTAGACATCTTACGACCATGACTATCGCGCACCATGGCGTGTAGATAGACATCTTTAAATGGAGCCCGGCCCATAAAATGGATGCCAAACATCATCATGCGAGCTACCCAGAAAAATAAAATATCAAAGCCGGTTTCTAAGACAGCCCCCGGGTAATAGCGGGCCAAATCAGGAGTTTTATTAGGCCAGCCTAGGGTTGAGAAAGGCCATAGACCAGAAGAAAACCAAGTGTCGAGCACATCTTCTTCTTGCACATAGTGCTCAGGGTCAAGTTCAGTGACTGACGCTTGAGAAAAACTCCTGATCACGCTTTCATCTAGTTCATCGAGGGCTAGGCGTAAAACTACGGCCAACTCTTGTCCCTTGTTAAGGGCAGCAAAGCTATAGCCTTGGCCATGCGCTCTAATAGCCTGCTTAAGGCTTTCAATGTGGTAATAAACCGGAATTCTATGACCCCACCATAACTGGCGGCTGATACACCAATCCTCAATGTTGAGTAAAAAGTGGTCCCAGGTTTTTTTAAAACTGGCTGGTATAATATTGACTTCACCGCTTTCTACCGCATCGTAAGCTTTTTTAGCGAGCGGTTTGGCGTTAACAAAGTATTGGCGGCTGAGCATGGGCTCAATATCAGCACCTGAGCGCTGAGAGACCGAAACCGCATGGCTAATAGTTTCGATTTTTCTGAGCAAGCCCAGTTTATCTAACTCAAGCTTGATTTGAGCGCGGGCCTGATAACGATCAAGGCCCTTAAAACTACCACCGTTCTCGTTGATACACCCATCAAGGGTGAAAATATTTATGCAGAGCAACTTATGACGCTCACCCATGGCAAAATCATTGGGATCATGAGCGGGGGTGATTTTTACCGCACCCGAACCAAAATCAGCATCTACATAATCATCGGCAATTACAGCCATACGTCGGTCTGGAATAAAAGGGTGAACAAGTTCTTGGCCGATCAGTTGCTGGTAACGAATATCGTTGGGGTTAACTGCTACTGCTGTATCGCCTAACATAGTTTCGGGCCTGGTGGTAGCGACGATTATTTCCTGCTCGGCGTTGTTTTTTAGTCGATAGGCAAAATAAGTAAGTTCACCACTGCGCTCTACGTGATCAACTTCTTCGTTACTTAAAGCTGTTTTTGAGGATGGATCCCAGGAAACTAGACGTTCCTTGCGATAAATCAGTCCATCGTTCCATAAGTTAACAAAGGCAGTTTTGACTGAGAGTGAGTATTGTTCATCCATAGTAAAACGCAGGCGGCTCCAATCTGCTGATGCACCTAACAGTTTTAGTTGGTCAATAATTTTAGCGCCATGCTGATCTTTCCAGGCAAATACCCGCTCTAAAAATAACTGGCGACCTAAATCATGGCGGCTCTTGCCTTCCTTTTTTTTAAGCTCTCGTTCAACCACGGTCTGCGTGGCAATACCTGCATGATCAGTGCCAGGCAGCCATAAAACATCGCGACCTTGCATGCGCCAAAAACGGGCCAAAATATCCTGTAACGTTACAAATAAAGCATGACCATTATGTAGGACCCCTGTCACATTAGGTGGCGGCATCATTATCACATAAGGAATTTTTTCTTGATTAGGTTCTAAACCGGCAGTAAATATATTATTATCGAGCCATATTTTATACCATTTTTGCTCGATTTGTTCGCGATTAAAAGCCGTCATGAAAATCATCCCAGGTTGATACTAGCAGGCGCCATATGCCTTTTTTGGTCGATTTGGGCAAGGGTTGTGAAAAACTATGTGCTTTTAATGGCAAAATGCCGGAAATTTGCTAACAATGAAGTATGACCCAATTACTGCAATACATGAATCAGGGCGGAATTGTGATGTACCCCATCGCATTTGCGTCTTTGTTGGCCCTTACTATTTTTATTGAGCGTTTGCTTGCCCTACGAAAAGGGCGCATTTTGCCTTCTCACTTAGTAAGCGACGCCAGAGCCTTGGTTGTAAAAGATAACTTTAGCGATGCCAAAGCCTTGGTTGACCAAGACGCCTCACCGATGGCTGCTTTACTGCGACAGATTATCGATAAAAAAGATGAGCCCATTCCTCTCATCAAAGAAAGTGTGGAAGAACAAGGGCGCCAAGAATCGGCACTGTTAGAAAAGTATGTCGGCCTCTTAGGAACAATTGCGTCGATTGCGCCTCTGTTGGGCATTTTAGGTACAGTTACCGGTTTGATATCAGCTTTTCAAGGTATTTATGATACAGGTTCGGCAAGTCCGGCCGTAGTTGCGTCTGGTGTGTGGGAAGCTTTATTAACCACGGCTTTTGGTCTGATGGTTGGTATACCATCTTTTTTGGCTTATCGATTTTTGTTGAGCAAGATTGACCATTTGGTTTTACTGCTGGAAAAAGAGAGTATTAGCTTTTTTGAGCTGGTTCGATCAAAACAAAATTTATAGGAGATCGTATGCTGAAGAAATTGTTGATAATGATGGCCTGTGCAGGAGCACTGTGTGCCCAACCGCGCGTTGATTTGAATGAGGGTTCACTTTTTATCAGCGGTTCTTTGGCCCTACACTACCAAATGGTCGATTTCAGCAATAGCCAACATAGCTTATCTTTCGGCTCTGATATCGGTAGCGGTTATTTTGTTGCTGATAATATCGCTATCGGGGCTAGTTTACCGGCAGTGTGGTCCTTTATGCCTATCAGCGATGGCCAGTTTGGTCTGTCGGTTTTTACGACCTATTATTTTGATATCGATACGATCATTTTCCCTTACTTAGGCCTAAGGCCGAGCATTGCCTATAGTATGATCGAAAAAGACTTCAGGCTGGCTGCAGCAGTCGATGCAGGTTTTTTAGTCAGCATGTCTGAGAGCGTGGCCCTTGATTTGGGCCTCGCTCCTAAACTTAATGTTGCGCTAAATAGCAAGCAAAAATGGGGCATAGAAGTCCCGGCTGGCTTTTTAGGCGTAAGGGCATTCTTTTAATAGTTTTCACTCGCGACACTAGTGTCTTTGAGCCCACTAAAAAAGTTCTCTGCCAGCGGGCTCAACTGTTTTTTGCGCGCTGAGCACAGGTCTATCAATTCAGTACTTTCAGCCAGGTTGCGGGGGCCACCCTCGTATTGGTTTATCCGTGATGCGAAGAAATTACTCAGCTCAAGCGAGCTTTGCTCATCACATAGCCCTCCGGTAAGATAAGGTAGATTAGCCATCTGTGACGGTGTCAAGATCTTTTCAAACTGACTAAAATTAGCGGTTAAAAACTCCCAAGTATAGGGCTGGTTGCTTGGTCTTGATAGGTGCTCATAGAGCAAGCGCAGTCGTTCATTTTTTCGTAAACTGGGGCTAAAAACTAAGTTGCGAATAATATCAGCATCACCACCTTCACGGGCCAGGGCTAAGCCGCTCAAAAGATACGCCCGTTTCGCTGTGTCTTTTTCTTGGTCCAGCAAAGCGATAACTCGCTCAAGATAGCGATCGTCTTCTTGCTGTAAGGCCACGCCCAGAGCAGTGCTGATGATATTTTCATCCACAGCCATGGCCGATGGACTGCCGCTAAGATCATGGTCTAAATAGCTTTTTGCGATAAGAGTAAGCTCCATTAGCGCCAAAGGATGCTGGGCTTCAGCTAAGTAGCTCACCACATCACGTCTTAGATTTTGTTGGTCAGTAGAAAGACTCTTAAGTGCTGATAATTGGTCATAAATCTCGACAAGGTAACGCTGTCCATAGGCCATGACGACATCGTAGTTATCATTGCTGGTCCAAAAATTGGCGGCTTCTTTGATTAGGTCTATAAAGTACTTAGTTAGCATTGAAGAGTTAATACTGCTCAAGCTACGTAGGCTTTCTGCCACAAAAGCAAAATCAAGATTGCCCGCATAAAGCTCGCCCATTAATGAATCAGCCATGGCCAAGCGGTCAGACTCGCTTACAATGCTGCTAGGGGCTGTAAGCAAAGTCTGCCAATCAGCCATATTAAGCGAGAAGCGGTAATAACCTTGACCATGATAATTAGGATTAACAAAGGCAGGACAGTGATCACTCTTAATCGTGGCAAACTTAGTAGAGCTATCCATAATCAAACAATGTTTTTTAAGGCCAGTTTTACTCTCGTAGCCAAGACAAAGAGGGATAGGCCATGAACGCTTCGTATCTAGCTGAGAACCAAGGGGGGCATAGCGTTTAGCGCTTAAGGCCACCGTAAAACCTTGATCAGTGCAGCCGTATGAGAGCTCTACGCTTGGTAGACCGCTTTGGTTGAGAAAGCTATCAGCGCTTTTAACCAACTTTTTATCGGCGTATACGGCTAAAGACTGCAAAAAGTCTTTGGATGTAGCACTGCCAAAACTAAAGCGCTTAAGATGCTCAGATACCGCTTGCTGAAAGAGCTCGGGGCTCAGGTAGTTTTCCAGCATCGATAATACTGCACCACCTTTGGAGTAGGTAATGCTATCAAAAGCGTTATGAATATCGTGAGAGCTTTTGATTTCTTCGCGAATTCTCCTTGCTGCCGACAAACTATCTTGGCTCATGGCTTCATAAGCATTGCTAAGCAAGCGTTCTTCGAGTTTTAGTTCAGGCTTGAGCTCACCGATAATTTTATGGCTAATCCAAGTAGCAAAAGCCTCATTAAGCCATAAGTCATCCCACCATGGCATGGTCACCAGATTGCCAAACCATTGATGAGCAAGCTCATGAGCCATAACCAGATAAAAACCGCGTTTTTGATCAACTGATGCTTGCTCATCACCCATGAGTAAATACCATTCACGAAAGGTGATGGCGCCAACATTTTCCATAGCGCCTGCGCGAAAATCGGGAATGGCGATAATATCTAACTTGTCGAACGGGTAGGCCAGGGCAAAATAATTTTCCAGACGTTCGACAATGCGCGGTGTTTCTTTGACTGCCAGAGCTAACTTGGCCCCTTTGCCCTTGGTGGCGATAGCTCTGAAGGGTAGATCATGAGCTCGCTCAGCGTTGCTAGCAATATGTCCTTGAACAACATCAAAAGGCCCAATCGCTAGGGCTAATAAATAGCTTGATATCGGCTGAGTAGCTTTGAATATGTGTACTTGTTGTTCACCTTCGCTATATGAACGCTCCAAGGGCGCATTGGCTATTACGGTATGTCCAGGATTGGTAATAACTTTTAAGCTAAAAGGACTTTTAAAGCCTGGCTCATCAAAGCAAGGCAACATTTTTCTTGCTGACAGGGGCTCAAACTGAGTGTACAGGTAAGCATCTTCTCCTTCTTTGACCCGATAAAGCCCCATTAAGTCTTCTTGATAGCGACCACGATAATTAATTTCTAAGCGATGACGACCGGCCGTGATTAAGCCCTTAAAATCAAGTTTGGCGAGCCCTGATTGGTTAACTAATTCAAAGCTACCTGGACGTTCTAAGTCTTGGCTATGAAGTCTCAGCGATTGGATCTCGAGATCTTGGCCATGAATCATAAGATAAGGCTGTTCTCGAATGAGCTTGAGATCAATACTGACCTGTCCCGAAAAACTTTCTTGCTTAGGATCAGCCCATAAACTCACATGATAATGCTCAGGTATGACATCTGGGTTTAAGCGCAGCGCGTCCACCTCTCTGGTGTTAAGACGCACGCTAGCGCAGCCTTGGATTAACAATATCAGGGCGATCACATGGATAATAGGTAGTTTTTTCATAGGGCCACTCTAGCGTGAGCGTGGCCCTCGTCGAGGGATTTTTTTACTTTTGCTTAGCAGCAAGGAGCGCAGAGAATCTTTCTGACCATAGTGGTCAAAGAATGCTTATTAAGAGTTCTAAGTGCTCGCATTGACACGGCTAGGCGCACAAAGCGACCGCTTTCAACATCGAAAATACGTCTTTTCTTTACGTTGGGCTTTAATTCACGCTTGGTTTTCACATTGGAGTGGGACACCTTGTGTCCGGTCATGCGTTTTTTGTTGGTGAGGGCGCAGATTGCCATAAAATACTCCAAAAAAATTTCTTGCTACTACTATTGTTCAGTCCGTCCGTGTACTGCATAGTTGGCGGTCTAGCAAGGTGGCTTGGGCCTAAAGTTATTATTTTAGCTAGTAGAGAGTAGTTTGTGGTCAATAATAAACCGATAGCCGTACTGGACACGGGCGCCGGCGGTCTCAGCGTGGTAGCCATGCTGCGCGCTTTAGCGCCCTATGAAGAAATAGCTTATTTTGCTGATTATGCTCATTTACCTTACGGCCTTAAGAGCCCGGAATTAATAAAAAAACTGGCGCTAGCAGCGGCTAGCACTGTGGTTAAGAAATCAGGCTGCAAGGTTTTAGTGGTAGCCTGCCATACGATTTCGGTATGGTGTCTTGATGATATCGCGAGCTTAGTGGGGGTACCGGTTTTAGGGATGCTTGAGCCCAGTATTGAGGGTTTAAAGCACTTTATTGCCGCACATCATCCTAGCAGTCTTGGTATTATTTCCACGAAAGCAACCGTAAGCTCAGGAGCCTATCTAAACTCTTGGCCGATGATCGATCCTTTAAATACAACCAGGCTGGTTGAGCATGCTTGCGGTCCTTTGGTTGGTTTGATTGAGGAAAGTGTGGTGAGTGAGGACGATTTGGCGGTGATTGTTGAGCATTTATTGCCATCTTCGATTAGGCAAGCCGATGCTGTTATGATTGGGTGCACTCATTTTAGCGCGATCAAGAATACTCTTATCCAGGTAATAAAACCGGGCAGTTGTATAATTGATGCTGCAAACTTTGTGAGCGTTGAGTTGATCAAGCGTTTGCGGCAATCAGGTCAGCTGACTGACCGATTGAACCCTGCACCCTTGCGTTGCTATGTGAGCGATAATCCATCACGCTTTATCAATGTGGCGAAAAGATTTATTCAAGAAGATATGAGCGTTGAGTGGCTAAGGGATAGTGAGTAATGAAGATAGGGCAAATATTATTATTGGCGCTCACGCTTGGATGGGCAGGCTGTTCAGGCTCTAAAGGCAGTCTCAGATCTCATAAGGGCAGCTATTTAGAAAATGTCAAACTCAACTTTGATGCGGGCCTAGAAGCCCTAGATAACAGTGATTTTGATAAAGCGCTTAGCTATTTTCAGTTTGTGCGCAGTAAATACCCATTTTCTCAATATGCCGCACTGAGCGACTTAAAAATTGCTGATGCTAAGTATAATCAAAAAAAATGGATTGAAGCAGCCTCTGCCTATGAAATATTTGTTCGCCTGCACCCACGCCACGAAGAGGTTCCCTATGCTTCTTATCGCATTGGAGCTAGTTATTTTTATGCAGTACCCACTGATTTTTTCTTATTACCTAAGAGCACCTCTAGAGATCAGGCTTCCACCAAAGAAGCGCTGAGCGCTATCGATCGATTTTTGTTGCAATACCCCAACGCTAGTTATGTAGCCGATGCTCGTGAAAAACAGCTAATGCTTTTTGATAAGCTCGCCGAACATAACCTTCATGTTGCTGATTATTATCTGCGCCGTGGTCAGTTTGAAGCTGCAGTCACACGATTTTTGAGTATCTACGAACTGTATCCTAAAGCCAAGGAAAGCCAATACGCGCTTTTTAAGGCAGCCAGCCTGCTCGCTGACCAGATTAAAGATGTTGACCGAGCTATTGAGGTCTTTGGTCTGGTTATAGAACACGGTGATAAAAACGAATACCAAGAGCAGGCGATCAGGCGTATCGAGCTCTTGCGACAACAAAAAGAGCTAGAAAACTAGAGCAATTTGTCCAGCTCATGCAAAAGCGCACTCGCGATTAAATCACGTAGATCGCCTTTTTTATGGGCTAGATTTTCGATGTTTCTTTGAAATAAAAATATTTTATGTTTAGCGTTTGTTTTGTTGATAAAAATACAGGCTAATGGTGACAGATGATTTTTATTACTCATAAGCTGTTCTTTGCTCATAATTTCTTTAATTTCAAAATTTGTTTTATCAAGAAGATCTCTTATTTCTTTAGGCATGGCCAGGCAAGCCTGCTCAAATTGACTAAAAAATACACTTTGGCTAACTCGAATAGGCCGGTGATAACGGTTTCGGTCAATTTTATTGGCTTGGGAAAAAGCTTCATCAGCAGCTATTTGCTCTCCCCTTGCTTGGCGACATTGGCCGAGCAACCAATAAAAATCACTTTGTTCTTGTCGTTGTTCAATATTTTCCAGCATGGAAAGAGTTCTTTCATAGTCGCCAAGCTCAAAATAAGCGGTAGCGAGGGCTAGAATGGCAGCTTCATCAGTAGCAGAAATTTCGCTTGCCAAAGAAGCGTGCACAAAAGCGCTGGCAAAATCGTTTTGCAAACGATAGCAATCAGCAAGTAGTAGAAATATATCTAAGAGCAGCTCTCCATCATAACTATTTTTTAGCTCAGCAAGACTTCGTGCTCCAAAAGATTGTTTGATAGCTAGAAGGGCCTGAAAGGCTTCCTCAAGATCTTCAAAGCCATCGAGTAAAAGGCTTGCTTTTTTCAGCAGAAGAGCAGGGTGGGCTGGTGCAAATCTCAGGCCTTGATTAACCCACATGAGCGCCTGATCAAAGCTTGATTTTTCTTCGGCAACTTCGGCCATTAACAGATGTGATTCTGGGTCTTGGGGAGCACTTTTGAGCACTTTCATGGCCTGTTCCACCGCTATTTCAGAATCGACGTCGTCTGCATGATGCAGGTCAGTTCTTTTCAATGAAGACCTCTTATGTGTCTGAGCTAAAGACTATGCTACCGACGCTAACTTCTTTGGCGCTAGCTTGTTTTCTGGCAGTATTAAGCGCTTTGACCTCTGCTTCAATGGTGTTGAATTGATAGATTGATTTTCCACTTTCAATATCTAGATCCCCACCTAAGCGAATTATTTCTCGATTAAACTCTTTTTCCTCAACTGGAGCTTGGGCTTGTTCGACCCAGCCTTTTTTAAGTTCTTGTTCTTCGATACCACCAAAGCCTAGTTTGCTCAAAATAATTTTTAACAACCCTCGCTTGCCATTAGTATTGTTAACATCGCGTTGTTGTTTGCCCCGTAATAGCGCTCGCGACACTGGAATGAGAAACAACGCTGACGAGAATAAAAAGGGGACCCAGCCCAGTAAAAGCGGCGTACCCTCAGGGGCAGGTGGGATCAGGTGAGCTGGTAAATCTGTTTGAGAGACTGCCAAAACATAGCGAAACTTTTCAATAGTCCATTGATTGGCAATCGCCACCGAGCTCATTAGAAGATTAAAACCGTTTAAACCGATAATCATGAGATTGGAACCGGTGGTATTACCGGTAAAAGCAGGTAGTTTTTCTCGTTGATGCCAAATAGACGGGGCTGGTCGAACGATTTCATGCTGGGCGCTTTTACGCATAGAGGCAAATTCATAAAAAATGCCACCTTCTTCGCTAACGATGATATCACCGTCATAATCAAGCATAAGCTTAGCCATGAAGGGATCGGCTTCTTCCTTACTAAGTCCGGTTACGCGCATAAGATCGATTAAACCGATACGACCTTTTTGAGCGCGAATTTCCTGTAGAACGAGCTTAACTGCTGCTGTGTTATCAAAAGCAATGACTTCAGGACCAAAAAAGAAGTTATTAACCCGCTGATAAAAAGGTGCCTTCTTGAGACGGGGCTGATAGGCATCATAAAAATTATCGTGCTGCACGCGAAAGGGCGAAAAAGGGTGAAAAGTCCAAAAAAGCGAATCAAGAATTAGGCGCAGCAAGGTATGAAACATGAGTTGACTAGAAAAGCTTGGTCCCTCATCACGGTCTGAACTTTTGGAGAAGGTAATGGCGATAAGAATGAGCGCAAAGATAACGACATAACCAACCATGACAATGCTGATCCAAGCACGAACCAAAAGCTTTAAGATACCTAAACCGGCAGTTTTGAACTTCTGCCATAAGAGCTTAAAGCGTTCTTCAGTTTGCCAAGGTTTAGAAAAACCACTAGGAAAAGCATAGAGCAACTCGCCCTCAGAACTGACCGATAAAGAGCCCCGATATTCGGCCAACATATAATTCAAACCCTGTTTCGCATCGCTAAGCGATAGGCCGCTAATGGTCGATGCGTCTTCTAGGGTCAAGCGACCGGTTTTAGAGCCGATGGCTTTTTTTAAGCTTTCAATAACTGTGCTACTTGGTATGGCGCTCATAATATCAACCTCTTCTGCCCTAAGCTTAGGCTGACCGCGATTAAGAGGCAATGGCATTCATGATGGTCTAGATTATTCTTTTAGCGAGCCAGCCCAGCAAGCACCTTAATAATTTGTTGAATATCTGTTGGGCTATACTGTTGCCCCAACTTTATGTGTTCTTTAGTCGGGCTAAAGCGTCTTCACCAGTCTAGCTTCGAACAATTTTTACCTTAGCAATGCTTTGTTCCACCTGGGTTATAAAGCTATCGCTTGGATTAACCAGATGAGATAGCTTAAGTTCGACATCAAGATCTTGCTCAAGTTCAAGCTTCATGCGTATGGTTTTATCACCTGGATGACTTAGACAGAGCTTATTTAGCTGATTTAGTACGGCTTCAGTGACTTTTACCTGGCGTAAATCGATATCAACGTAAGAGCTACGGCTGATTTGTGCATCAGACAACAATCTTACTTCTGAAAGACGCATTTTGGGTTTTTGTTGCATACCTTCATCATCGATATCATCGATGAGAGCTCGGCCTGTCAGCAATAACGGCTCTTTGGTTTTTAGTAAGGTTTCGGCTTTTTCGTAGGCACCAGAAAAACATAAAACTTCAGCTTGGCCAAAGCTATCTTCTAAGACGACAACGGCCCAGCGACCTTTGCCGCTTTTCAAAGGGCGCTCTTTGAGTTGGCTTACTACCCCAACTACTGATACTTCCTCAAGATGCCGGGCACTGGCAAGTTGCAGGGTAGGAATGGCCCCCAAGGCGCTGGCATCTTTTTCGTAAGGGTCGAGAGGATGGCCTGATAAATAAAAGCCAACCGCTTCTTTTTCCATTAAGAGTCTATCTTTAGGGGCATACTCACCAACATCTGGATATTCTTCAACATTTTCACTAGGAGAACTCACTGCAAACATATCAAACATGCTGGTTTGGCCGCGATTTTGATCTTTTTGTAAGCGCTGGGCTTGAGCCATAGCCTTGTCGACCGCATTCATCAGCTGCTGGCGAGGACGATTAAAGCAATCGAGAGCTCCTGATTTGATCAAGGCTTCGAGCACTTTTTTATTTACTTTAGAAGCCATAATATTATGACAAAAATTATATAAACTGGTAGCCGGACCTTTTTGCTTACGGGTAGCTAAAATACTCTCAAGGGCGGCATCACCAAGGCCTTTAACAGCGCCCAGACCAAAACGAATCGCTTGATTATCAACGGTGAAGTGGGTGGTGGAAATATTAATGTCAGGAGGCAGTACTTTGATGTTTTGTGCACGAGCTTCTCTAATATATTTAACTACGTCTTCGGTTGATCCACTTGAAGTAGTTAATAGAGCAGCCATGAATTCAGTCGGATAAAATCGCTTTAAATAAGCTGTCTGATAGGTGATCAAGGCGTAGGCTGCTGAGTGGCTCTTATTAAAGCCATAGCCGGCAAATTTTTCGATGGTATCAAAGACCTGGCTGGCATTTTCCCTGCTCACGCCATTTTTCTCAGCACCATCAAGGAAACTGGTCCGTTGTTTTTCCATTTCTTCAAATTTTTTCTTGCCCATCGCTCGGCGTAAAATATCAGCAGCGCCTAAGGTATAACCAGCCAATACTTGGGCGGCCTGTAAAACTTGTTCTTGATAAACAATCGTACCGTAGGTCGGTTTTAAGACGGTCTCAAGCAGCGGATGAGGATAGACAACTTTTTTACGGCCGTGTTTACGGTCGATAAAGTCATCGACCATGCCTGACTGCATAGGACCGGGCCGATATAGAGCACCTGCTGCGATAATATCTTCAAAACAATCTGGCTTTAGGCGTCGGCACATATCGGTAAAGCCTGCTGATTCGATTTGAAATATACCTAAAGTATCGCCTGATGCGATCAGGTCAAAAACTTCTTTACGATCAGGTGCGAGCTGCTCAATGATCAAGTGAGGAATGTTTTCCTTGGGGTCTAAAACATGAGGGTGAGCCTGGGCCCGCTCTAGGCGATTGATCCTAGGGCTACTATTTTCCCGATCAATACGTTGATTGACCATAGTTTGAGCATGCGCGATAACATCGAGGGTTTTAAGTCCCAAAAAGTCGAATTTAACCAAACCGGCGTCTTCCACTTTATCTTTATCAAATTGGGTGACTAGTTCGCCGTTCGCACCTGAAAATACTGGTACGTATTCAACTAAATCTTTTTCACCAATGACAATGCCGCCCGCATGCATACCGGCTTGGCGATAGAGTCCTTCGAGTACTTTAGCGTTATCGAGCACACGCTTATAAAGTGGGTCAATTCGTGCTTTTTCTTTGAGTTTAGGGGCATATTCAAGTGCTTGTTTGAGGTCGGGTTTTTTGCCATCAATCAATAAGGGCATGGGTTTGGTGAGTTCGTTGATTTCGGCAAAGGGAATGCCCAAAGTCCGGGCTACATCTTTGACGGCACTTTTAGGATTAAGTGCTGAATAGGTGGCAATTTGGCCCACTCGATCGCGACCGTAACGGTCGGACACATATTGAATCACCTCTCCCCGGCGCTCTTGCATGAAGTCGATGTCAAAGTCTGGCATCGATACGCGCTCGGGATTTAAAAAACGCTCAAAGAGCAAATTGTAGGGGATAGGATCAATATCAGTAATGCGTAAAACATAGGCAACTAAAGAGCCCGCACCTGATCCTCGTCCAGGCCCGACCTTAATTTCATGATTTTTGGCCCAGTTGATAAAATCCTGCACGATCAAAAAGTAACCGGAAAAACCCATACGAATAATAGTGTTAAGCTCAAGCTGTAAACGAGCCTGATAAAGATCCATGTCAATTGCGTAGGGTACTTCTTTGGCGCGTCTTAACAAACCTTGCTGGGTGAGGTGGCGGAGATAATCTTCTTCGTCGTGATAGCTATCGGGGCAGGGAAAAGGTGGGAGATAGGTTTTACCAAGCTCAATTTCAACCTTACAACGTTGACCAATTTCGCAGGCTTTGGCAAAAGCATCGGGGTAATCGTTTTTTAGCAGATCAAACATTTCTTCCGGCGAACGAATGTAGAAGGCATCGGTTTCATGTTTATGAAGCGTTGGGTCATCCCAGGCTTTTTGCTGCCTAATAGCCATGAGGATGTTTTGGGCATCGTGTTGGTCGCGCGTAACATAGTGACAATCATTGGTAGCCAATAATTTTAAACCTTCGCTTTTGGCCATTTCAGCGAGTTGAGCATTGACACGTTCTTGAATCGGGATGCCATTTGGTTGTACTTCCAAGAAAAAGTGATCAGGGCCAAAAATTTGCTTAAACTCGCGCACGGCCTTACGAGAACCATCCACGTCGCCCTGAGCGCATTTTTTAGAGACTTCACCACCTAAGCACGCGGTGGATGCGATCAGGCCTTCACGGTGCTTATAAAGCAGCTTTTTATCGATACGCGGGAAAAAATATTTGCCGCGCAAAAAAGACTCTGAACTGAGCTTACGTAGGTTGCGATAACCAATATCGTTTTCAGCTAATAAAACTAGGTGAAAGTTTTCGCGTACTTTTTCGGTATAATCAGCTGAGCCCGTCACATAGGCTTCCATGCCCATAATCGGCTTAATGCCAGCGCTTTTGGCTTGCTTGTAAAAATCCAAGGCCCCAAACATATTACCGTGGTCGGTAACCGCCACTTGTTTCATGCCAAGTTCTGAGACCCGCTTAACCAAGTCTTTGATGCGAATAGCGCCATCTAAGAAAGAATATTGGGTGTGCAGGTGTAAATGGGTAAAATCTTTACTCATAGCCTAGCCCTGACACTGTGGGCAATAAAAAGTTGAGCGCCCACCTTGTTTAATGCGTTTTATGATCGCTTGGCACTGCTCGCATGTCTGCCCTGTGCGCTGAAAAACTTTGAGGAAGGCAAGGTTATCACCTTTTTTGCCCGAACCATCAACATAATTAGAAAAGCTGGTGCCGCTGTTTTCATAGGCAAGCCGCAAAATATCGATTAACGCTGGTATAAGAGCCTGATACGATCGCTCGTCAAGGTCTGCGCCACGAGCTTCAGGATTAATACGGGCTCGATATAAAGCTTCTGAGGCATAAATATTGCCTACGCCAGCGATCACTGATTGATCGAGTAAAATTTCTTTAATAGCACGAGATGATTTTTTCATTTTTGCTATCAATGCGGGAAAATCTTGTTCGGTCATCGAAAATGGATCTGGCCCTAGTTTGGCGATAATCGCTCGGTGACTATGCTCATCGCAGGCGTCAATCAAGCCAAAACGCCGTGGGTCAACATAGCGAAGCTCTTTCGAGGTATTTTTGAGGGGCCAACGAAGATGAGTGTGAGGTGCCAAGGGCTCACTAAGCGCTGTTACCTTGAGCTGGCCCGTCATGCCTAGCTGGGCCATAATATGTGGCTTCGCCTTGGTGCTGATAAAAAGCACCTTGCCATAACAAAAAACCCGGTCAATTTGGTGGTTCTCAAGCTTTTTTAGCTGGCGATAATCAACTGCCCGCCGCAAGCGGGCATGGCTATGCCACAGCGGACCAAGAACATGTCCCACCAATTGTTCGGCCAAAGTTCTAGCCACCGTTTTAACTTCAGGTCCTTCAGGCATGACTCTTTCATATGTCAACGAGCCAGATTGCCTAGAGGGATGGGTATGCAGGGCCTACGCATGAAAAATTTTCTTGACATTTGAGATAAGGTACTAGATCTATGGTAGTTCAGCCTAAAAAGTTATCCGGACGTGCCTATGAACTTACAAACATGGAAAATCATATTTTGCTGATGCTTATCTATTACAAGTATTACATAAGCCATGATTTTTTTTTGAAAAGAAAAGAGCCCAACAAAAACATACGCTATCGCTGAAGATAAATTAATCGATAAAAAGCGCTGCACCATGAAATAGGGGCCAAGCTGAGCCTGAGTTCATATCGATATAACTCAAGAGCTATGATTTTTATACGCAAGCTTAGTCCCGGTAATTCGCCTAACTTGATTCTAGAAACCAGTTTTTCTGACCAGATGATATGTAGCGGCAATTACACTATTAGCTTAAGTATTTTACTGGAAGCGATGATCAACTATCGGCTTGATAATAACTCGAATCCAAATGCTTTGATCCGTTCACTAACTATTGGTCCATTACAACTTATGGAGTGTGCAAAATGATACGGCTAAGTTTAATGCTTATTTGTTTTAGTGCCGGCTTAGTTGTTGCCAACCAAGCAATCGAGATCATCGATTTTCACAGGAGCTCTGATTGTGGAGAGATCTCCCACGAAATTAACCTAGACCCCAATGATTCTTCCCTCCAATGCTTGCGGCTTTATTTTAAAGATTTAGCCATCGCTTCATCAGGTATAGTAAGCCATCAACGCAATTGCCACATGAAAGCACGATTGCTTATTGCAGCTCATACTCAATTTCGTGCTAGTGAAGCAGAGTGCTTGAAGGTGCTTACAACATGAATAATCAGGCCTATGGTGGCATAACACTAAGCTATGAACTGGCTGCATCTGATGCCGTTGGGCTGTGGTTTGCCAGCTTTCGGCCCCGAACTTTTGGCGATTTCAATGTTAGCGCTCAGGTCAAATTGCCCAATTTTACCCCTTGTCTTGCTTATGACAGTGAGATCGAGCTTGCTTCGGATTTACATCTTTTTATTGACCAAGTTGACAGTGGATCATCCCTGCTTAGCCTTGACGATTCCGGTCAGCGCTTAAGCTGGAACTGGCAGATTAAACCCTGCGAAGCTGACCTCTACAGCAAAACTTTTCTGAGCTATTACAGTGCACCCAATGGCCGTCATTATAGAGCTCTGCTAAATATTGCTGGCGATCAGGGTGAATGGCAAGATAGCTTAGGGCGGAGAGGTAGCTGGCATGGTGAGTATCAATGAGAGCACTTTTATTATTCATAATAATTTTATTAAGCAGCTGCCAGCGTAGTCCAGCTTGGGCGCCAGCTGCTGATCCGATGTCAAGCATTGTGCCACCTCCAATGGGTGCCACTACCTATAACGATGAGCTCAAAAAAGAGTTGGTGATTCTTGATGATTTGCTAAATCAGAAGCTGGACCCTAAAAAAGTTAATCATGTAAAAAGTTCACTAATTAACGGTAACAACACTGGTTTATTGTTCGGTAAAACTGACGAATCTTATCTTGCTAAAATATATCTTAATTTACCAGAACTGGTTAGTAATAGTGAAAACTTAAGTGCAAATCGAAAAAGCTGGTTTAAAGCTAAGTTTTTATTTTTACAGCGGCGCTTTATTGAAGCTGCCGAACTTATGAGTGAAGTTCTAAGAGTAGAACCCGATTTCACCATCGCTCGTAACTGGCGAGCACGAGCGATTTTTTTTCTTGGCAATCCTGATTTAGCTATCAGCGAATTGCAAAAAATTGTCAAACAAAACCCTAAATCTGAAAGCAGCTTAGATGCTCTTTATTTAATTGGCGCCATCGTTTTTGAATCAAACGATCATGATAGCAATCGCATTAAAACTGGCATTGCGGCCTGGCAAAGCTATCTTAAGCAAGCCATAGCCACTCCTGAACTCACTAAAGAAATTAACGACAGTTTGGGTGAATTGCATATCAGACTCAAAGGCTCTAAAGAGCAGTCTCTAGGACTAGTTACTGATCCATTTTCACCAAAACCAAATAATAGCCCTGAAAAAAATGCCATTCTTAGCGCTTTCATGAAAGAAGAGCTGTTGCATGCTGAACAGTTGGCAGAGCTATTGCTAACAAAAAACTATGACCAAGATATTGCCATCATTAAAGCACGGATATTTATTAAAACCGGCCGTATCGATGAAGCGGCAGAGCTTTTTGAGCACATCATTAAAAAAAGTCCCAACTATGCCCCGGCTTTTCACTATCGAGGCATGAGCTTCATGATGAAATCCAAAGTTAAAGAAGCTATTGCCTCCTGGCAAAAAGCTGCCGAACTTGATAAATTCTATGCCCAAGCCCATAAACTCGACCAACGCATCGCGATAGCACAAAAGATGATCGGGCCCTGAGACCTGAGGCCTAGATTTGGCAATCATCATCGCTGACGGGTAGTATAAATTTATTTTGTTTACATGACTGAAAACTGTCGATAAAAAGCTGAGCATCGTAATCAGGTTTGAGGGCTATGTATGGCCTATGCTGCTCTTTAAAGGGCACGCTTACTTTACCAATAGCGAGTTCCCCTGAGAGCTCGTTTTCTCGATTACCAATACGGCCACTTATTGCTTGATAAAGCCCTTTAGCACGTATTTTGAGTTCGTTGCCTGATTTCTTGATCGATGCATTGACGTCATTAAGCACTAAATCAGCTTCTGCTATGGGCAGATTTCTCACCGCACAGATATTTAACACTCGATTATCTGCAGGATCAATACCTTTAGCCATCATCGGTTTTAGCATGGCAGAAACTTGACCACTGGCCATAACAAACTCAAGGCCTTGGTAATGCTGATTTTTATGGCAATGGCCGCTGTGATCGATGCTGCCCTGAGCGACGCAGATTTCTTTGATGGTGAGATTACTTAAATCAGCAGTGATGGTGATATCAGCCGGCTGCCTTGAGATAGGAATAATCGGTTCAGGTTTGATAGCCAACGCACCTTCTATATCGTTGTTAGTCAATAGATTTTCATAGTTAGTAACCAGGGTCATAAAATATGCTTTAGGATAGATAACTACGCCACGGATGGTTTTTTGGGCAGAAGTTACTAAGGCTTCGCCATTGATTTCATAAGCAATCCCTAAGCAATCTGGCTCTGTTTGATATTTGGTAAAACTGATTCGACAGCCAAGACTGAGTTGGTTTTGAGCCTGACCTTTTCCACCGGGATCGCCTGTTAATAAAGTTTCCCTAAGAAAAGCTGGGCTGGACATGCCGCAGTCATAATCATCGGCAAACTTTCCAGCGATCTTGCTCATGGCTAAAGTAGTAAGGGCGGCCATGCCAGGACCTATTTTTTCTTCTAATAAGACATTTTTATAAGTAACTACACCAGAAAGTTCTTCTTTGCATGAATAGGTTTTCATAAAAGCTGCCGCGTCATAATCAGGGACCAGTTTATTATTGTCAGCAGCAATGGTTCTGGTATTAGCAAAAGCGGTAATTTGGCCGTAAATTTTATTGGCTTCACCATTTTCACCTTCACCCACTTGCACGTTATAGCGCGAGTCGCTCACATCAAAAGGCAGATTAACCTTAGAAGAAAAAAGCATACCGTGTACATTATTAAATACTACATTTTCAAAACGAGAGTTTGAGGTTGGTACAACTCTTAAACCTTGCAGAGAACCTTTTTGTGCTTGAGCTAAACGAGGGTAAGCCTCAAAGCTGAGTTCGCCGTTACGGAGCTCAAGAAAAGCGTCTTGATTAGAAAACTTGATACGAGCATTATCGGGTGCCGCATAGATAGTCATTTTTACCTGATTAGGATCAGGGATGACAGGATTTTCTGGATTGTTAGTAAGCCTGCCGTAGATAGTTTGCGTGGCCTTGATAACATGTACTTTTCCTGTCCATAAAGCTTTATCACCAAGACAGTCTTCATAGACGACCTGTTCATCTTGGTAATCAATGTCAAAGCTCTCAATAGTCTTAGTAACGCTGCCTTTACCGTAGTTTTGTGGGTCTCGGTCTTTCTCGATGATGGTGGAAAGCTGTGGATCTTTAAATTTTTTGCTAACTTCACTAGTGATCATCGATAAATGCTGAACAGAAAGACGAGCTATCCCTGAGCTAAGTTCTTCTTGCTTAAATTCGCGAGCAAACCACGCTTTAAATCCATTACAACCACTAATTATGAGCACGACAAAAAACAACGCATAAAAACGTTTATTTATCATATAACCTTCTTTTCTTGGGCTTCTTTAAGAATGTTTCGGTGCTTTGATATTTTTAGCTGCTTAAAAATTTTACGCCAAAAAACTATGCTCAGCACTATCAGCTCTCAGGTAAAAAATATGTCCGGGAGTTTTATGAAAAAAGTATTAGCAATGATCAGCACCGTGTTTTTTATAGGCGCTAACCTTTTAGCTCTATCGGTGGGGGATACCGCCAACTATCTAAAAAATTCATCGCGAACATCATGGCTTATCAAGGATGCGACAGGATCTTTAAAGGTGATTGAACAAATAACTACTGGTGATATGGGGCCAGGTTATGTCGTGAACCTTAAATATCGCTTGAATGTTGTGATGCGTGGCGAGCAAAGCGGTGACATGGATATTTTTGTGCCAAAGCAAGTCTTTGCTGCTGATTTTTATGATGATATCAAAAATCAATCGCTCTCACTCGGCGTTTTTAAGGTGAGATACCTCGGGAAATCATCAGCCAAAGATAGCAGTGGCCAAGAATATGATAATTGCTCTATGGTTGAGCTTTCTGAATTTGACCATAATTTTGCCGGTACCAACAATCAAGCCAAAGTTATTCGCTTTAACCATCATGGCTCGATAGAATACGTAAACAATCTGAATATCAAGTTCAGATCTCATCCCGATGCGGCATTAATTGGTGCGGTGGAGATGGATATCTCAGGCGTATCGAGTAATGGTATCGGTTTTTATGCAGGCCTTGACTTGATACCCTAGCTAATTATGGTTAAAGCATGAAAGCATGGCGATTCAGCATTATTTTTATGCTTTATTTCTTACCGATTCAAGGAGAAGCCTTTGGCAATAGCTCAGTAGGTATGCCTAAGTTTGGTGCGGCTTTTTTTGACACCAGCCTCAACCTTAATCAGAAACCCTGGGGTCTTAGCCATCAATGGACCATTGGCCCCTCGTATATGCAGGCGATTGATTATCGTTGGTGGTGGGTGGTTGATACTGCTTTTGGTATTGGTGCCTTGAGCAATGGTCAAGGGCCATTTTTGTCGTCGTTTATGGGTGGCGCTGGCTTACGCTTCAATATTTTTCAAGAAGATTTTCGTCCACACACCGGCCTTGCTATTCATTATTTGCATTTACTGGGTAATGCCGTCAATAGTATGCCGCTTGATCTTGGTTGGCCAATTTTTATTGGCCTTAAACCATACTTTGGTATGGAATGGCTGTTTTACTCAGAGATGTCGTTGCTGTTGGAAGGCGCTTATGCTTTTTATGTCAACCTTAGCGAACCCTTTCGCCATGTACTCTACGCTTCTATGGCATTTGCTTTTTATTTTTGAATACTATTCAGATTCGGTATCATTAATAAAATCACCCAGCCAGGCCAGAGCTTCTTCTTCAGTGCTAAAGAGTCCATCGAGTTGAGCTTCAAAGGCTTGAGCTAATATTGGGCCCATAGCTACCCCGGGTTTAAAGCCAGCGGCTAGTAAATGGCGGCCTTGCAGGATGGGGGTGGGTTTAGTTTGGCCTTTGAGTAACTCGGCCACTTTTTCCCTCAGCCAGGGTGATGATGGATCGCAGCCGGCCAGGGCATCTGCGGTAGTTCGGCCTAAAAAGTCAGCTTCAGACACCAGTAATAAAAGATTGATCTTCACGCGTGTGCTCAAACGCCTGATAGCAGCATCAGAGATCTCGTTCCTGTGGGCATAAAGCTGAAAAGGTTTTAAGTGCTCAGCAACTAAAGCAGCTATCTCCTCATGCCACTTTTTAGGATAGCCGATAGCGCTTAAAAATGATTTAGTGGGAGCAATACCGGCCGGCTCATGGCCAGGACTTTTGATTCGGCCGTCTTTAATAATTGTTGTTATCGGCTTGCCTAAATCGTGACAAAGAGCGCCGGCTAAAACTAGGAGACGATCTTCTTCGCTAAGCTGATGCTTAAGCACAAGCTTGGCTGCTTGATCAACAACCATCAGCGTATGTACCCAAACATCACCTTCAGGATGCCAGCTTGGGTCTTGAGCACAGCCACTGAGTGCGACCAGCTCAGGGAAAAGCTCCCATGCTTGGGTGATTTTTAGTGTTGACAGGCCGATTGATGGTTGAGGTGAAAGCAGAAGTTTTTTCATTTCTTGATAAACACGCTCACGACTCAAGCTTGACAACTCTGACTTAAGTTTTTGACACATGGTGAGGGTTTCAGAATCGAGTGTCAGATCAAAGCGAGCACAAAACTGGGCGGCTCGAAACACGCGTAAGGGATCTTCAATAAAAGCCTCTGATACGTGGCGCAGTGTTTTTTGCTCAAGATGGACAAGTCCGCCATGAGGATCATGAAGCTCTTGAGAGCTCACATCGATAGCCATAGCATTGATGGTAAAATCACGCCGTAGGCTTGCTTGAGCAAAGCTCATGTAGGGATTGGGGCTAATAATAAAGCCTTTATGACCAGTGCCAGCTTTATTTTCTAGGCGCGGCAAGGCGACATCAAAGCTTTGGCCATCAACAACGACTTTAAAAATACCAAAAGCCTTACCGACAGCGTTGACGTTAAACTGAGCGCTTAAAGCATGTTCAAGTAGGCCAGCCTCTAAGCCGTAAACTTCGATATCAATATCAAGTGCAGTGTTAGCCAGCACATGGTCACGCACACACCCACCGACCAAGAGGGCACGACCGCCAAGCTCAGTAATAAGTTTCAAGAGCCGTTGTAATGATGGATTAGCTAGATAGGGGCGGTTTAAGATAGTTTTCATATACCAACGATGATGGCTGTTTCATTAGAAAACTCAAGCCTTTTTAGCGCGCCTTTTATTTAGCTCTGAGCGCAAGTAGGCCCGTTTATGAGCGCTATGGTCTTGGTGTCTATCTGCGAGCTTATGCTGCAGGCGTAGTTTTCTTAATAACATTTGCATGGCTATACGCCGGGCAATACCTTCGTCCATGTATTCTTCCATGGCGGCATCATAGACCGCTTCGACAAATTCGCCCACCGTTGTGCTAAACCAACGGCTGGTATCGGGTTTAACTATTTTGTTGTTAGCCATTAGCTTGCTCCATGGTTTGGCAATCAGGGCTGAAGCATAACGACCATCAAAGCCAGAAGCACGACAAAATCTGCTAGTTTTTCAGGTGGTTAATAGTAGGTGGACGGCGTAGCCGCCGCCAGAAGCAGATTAATAAAAAGCTGGGCCATAGCATGGCAGCATCGGTGCTGGAGCAGGATGATGTTTGCTTTAGTCTAGGTGGTTGCGGTGGTGCTGACACTGTTTCGATTTCTGGTGGGTTCAATACCGGATCAGCAGGAGCCTGGCTGATGTTAGCAGGCTGTACTGGTATTAGATGTGGCGGGTGGCTGCTCGCTTTATAGCTTGAACCCAAGTTACTATTTCCACCACCTCCTCCTACTGCTCCACCACCGGTGTTGGTGGGAGGTAAAGGCAAGAGATTAAAAGTAAAGCTGCTATGGTTGGTAATGGGTATAAAGTTTTCGGCCAGATTAACGGCTAGGTCTCTTACTTGCAGTCCGATAGTCGCCTGCTTGCCTCCGTCATAGCTCGGTGAGTTAAAATCAACATCCAAATAAGCACAGCTGATGGCCGAACTGGATTCTTTGAAGACTACTTGAAAACTTACTTGACCACTGATTGAATAATGCTTGACTTGACGCCATTCGATAACCAGTTCGCGCTCAGGCGCTGTGCCGATAACTTCATAAAAACTCCTGGTTCAACAAGCTCAATACTGGGGTCATTTTTATATAAAAAAAGTGCTTCATTAATACTTAGTTGGCGGCTACTTCTAGGCACTTTTTAGTTCTCCTAGCGCCATTCTAGAAGCGCAAAATCATGGCGACAAGTTCAGGTCCGCTTTAGTATTAAAGCTTTTTGTGCTTGGGTACTTAGAGGATTAGGGTTGCTGGATTTGATTAAGATCTTCTTGAAAGCAGCTAAAAACCAGGTATTTTATCCTTTATGAATAAAAATCTCATACACTACCAAAAATCTCCTAATCAAGTCTGCTTGATCAGCGACAACTGGGCCCCGGCTCATCCTTTAGTTTTAGAAGCTATGACTGAAGCAAACCATGATGCAGCAGGATCTTACGGTGCTGACCCGTGGACCGATGAGGCACACCAACTGATTCAGCAAGCTTTTAAAGCTAACTGCAAGATTTTTATGGTCCCCACAGGTACCGGCGCTAATGTTCTTGCCCTTAAGCTCTCATGTCGTAGGTTTGAATCGATTATCTGTACAGATATTGCTCATATACATTATCAAGAGTCGGGTGCGGCTGAATCGATTGTTGGGGCTAAGCTTTTAACGGTTGCTCACCAAAATGGCAAAATGATACCTGAGGCTCTGGTAAAAAGATTAACCAGCGAACGAGCCTTTGCTAAACATTCCACCTCTCCTCGGGTGGTATCTATTACGCAACCCACAGAATTTGGGACGATATATAGTATTTCAGAGTTAGAAGCTTTATCTAAATTATGTAAAGAAGAAGGCTTGCTACTTCATATCGATGGCAGTCGTATTTATAATGCTGCTGTTAAGCTAAACATCGATTTATATGAGATGATAAGCTCGATCAAGGTAGATATTTTATCGCTCGGTGGAACTAAAAATGGCCTTTTAGGTGCAGAGGCACTGCTGATTTTTAATTCGTCTTTGTATGAAGGCAGTGATCATATGCATAAGCAAAGTTTGCAGTTGCTTTCAAAAATGCGCTATCTGTCTTGTCAGTACCTTCCTTTCTTTAAACAGGATTTATGGAAAAAGCTTGCCCTACATGCGAATCAAAAAGCCAAAGAAATTGAAGCTATTATTAATAAAATTCCTCAACTAGCTTTGAGTTACCCGGTTGAGACCAATCAAATATTTTTTACTGTGCCAAGTAAGTATGCACCCTTAATTCAAGAGAAAATATCCTGTTTTCTATGGGATCAGGAGATTAATCAGCTTAGATTTATTGCCTCGTGGAACACTTCTGATCAAGATGTAAAAAATGTTGCTTTGGCTATGGCGGACATTTTTAATAGTCCGGCGTGAAAAATTTAAATAAACAAAGCATGCTTGCATGGCTGTAGACGTGTCTACAGTTGGGAGGATTTAAGTTTGTTAAAAAATAACTTAGAAAAACTACTACTGGCTTTATTGATATCTTTAGGGGTAGCTTGTGACCAAACCACTAAAAGAATAGCTGAACATAATTTGAATGGCACCGGGGGTTATTCTTTTTTTTATGATACCTTTCGTTTAACCTATATAGAAAACCCTGGTGCTTTTTTGGGCTTTGGCTCACATTTTCCTGAGTGGATCAAGTTGTGGTTGTTTTTGATTATGCCGACAGTATTGATTGCTGGCGCTCTTGGTTGGCTGATGTTTTCTCATCAGGTTCGTTTGGCTTATCGCGTCATGGTGGCTATGTTTGTTGCCGGTGGTATCGGTAATCTAATTGATAGAATGCTGCTCGATGGTCATGTTACTGATTTTATGAATCTTGGTATTGGTTCTTTCCGTACTGGAATTTTTAATATTGCTGATGTCATTCTTATGATGGGTGCTTTTGGCTTATTTTTCTTAGAGATTAAAAGCAAAACTCAGGAAAATACTGAAAAGTTTTAGTGGAATTTTTTCTCATGCTCAAGTAGCCAGGTTTTTCGCCAAACTCCACCACCGTAGCCGCCTAGGTCGCCGTTACTACGGATGATGCGGTGACAAGGAACGATAATAGAGAGCCGATTAGCGCCATTAGCATTGGCTACAGCTCTGCTGGCGGAAGGTTTTTTGATAGCTTGAGCTTGTTCGTAATAGGCTCTGGTTTCACCGTAAGGAACAGCCCTTAAGGTTTGCCAGGTGAGTCTTTGAAAGTGAGTTCCCATTATATTAACTGGGGCTGTGAACTCTGTTAATGTACCCGCAAAGTAGGCAGCGAGCTCTGTGGCAAACTTGTCAATCACAGGGTTGGTTTGGTTGATGATCGGTGACTTTATTTGAGCGCTAAGCTGGTCTAATTTAGATTTAAGGAAAGGTCGATCAAGAAAATCTGCCAGGTAGAGCCCTTTGTCGTCTGCTATCGCTAACATTGGTCCGAGCGGGGTTGTTAGTGAGGATGATTTAAGTGCTTTATTATTTTTTTTCATGATTTTTCCTGATGGCCAGCAGGGAATCGAGTTTGTTAGCAAAGGCCTGACGGTCTTTCAGGCCTAAAGACTTGGGGCCGCCGGTGATCATGCCGCTGTCACGTAGTTCTGACATTAAATCACGGGTGGCCAGCCGATCTTTGATGTTTTCTTGGCTATATAGGTCTCCGCGAGGATTTAATGCAATGCCACCTTTAGCAATAACGACATCGGCTAAGGGGATGTCAGCTGTGATAACTAAATCACCTGCTGACATTTCTTCGACAATTTTACTGTCGGCCATATCAAATCCTCGCGGGACTTGAATGGTGCTGATAAGACTATTTAGGGGTACCCTGATAGCCTGGTTGGCCACCAAGATTAGCGGGGTGCCTGTGCGTGCAGAGGCGCGAAAAATTATCTCTTTGATGAGCTTAGGGCAGGCATCAGCATCAATCCATATTTTCATTAATATTCCTTGTAGACGCGTCTACCAGTTCAGAGGCTCAATAGGAAGAAAGCCTTCTTGTGTGCTGAAGTTCACACGATGTTGAAAGCTGTGCAATACGCTGGTTAAATCGAGTGAATCAAAGCGGAGCTGATTCAAGGCTGTTTTAGAGATAATGAGTGATAAAATTGGCAGGCATTGCATGTGTCCGGAGTTAAAATCTGCGATGTTCATGGTGGCAGTTATTAGAAGACCTTCCAATGGCAGTAAGGCAAAGACTTCCCGGCAAATACGAATGACTGCCCCATAAACATAGAACTGAGACAGCTCAGAAAAGCTTTGATCAGACATTTTTTGTGTCAATACTTTATTATGAGGATGAAGAAGGCTTTTACTCTCACGGGGAAGTACCGCGTTTATATTAACTAAGAACCTAATTTCTGCCTGGTTGGTGGTGATAAAATCCACTGTGACTTTCGAGCCGAGTTCTTGCAGTTCTAAAAAGGGTTTGAACCACTCAAGAGCCCGGTGAAAACCGATGAGATTGCCTGATATGACTTGATTAGCCAGCAATTTAAGTTCAACCCAGTCGTTAAAGTTTTTCTCATGCTCGACCAGGAGGCGTTGATACCTTTGCTGGTCTTTTTGTACGGCATCATCATATTCGCGATTTAGAAGGTCATATTTTAGTTGCGATCTGCCTAATAAGTTATCAGCAATGCTCGGCTGAAAAGCCTCAAGCCTAAATCTAGCCATAGTTTGTTCCACAACGGTAGGTTTAGGAAGCATGGGAGGCTCTGAGTTTGCTAACTGAGACCAATTTACGGCAAAGCGACAATCTTGGTGGATTGAACGCAGTTGTTTTATTTTTGTTTCATACTTTTCTACGACGAAAGCTGCTTGTTGAAGCTCTGAACGTTTTTCTTGTTCTCGGGCTTGTTGCTCTAGTTCTCGATACCGTCTCAGAGCATCACGCTCATAGAGTCTGGTTATAGCGAGAGGTGCTAATGCTAAACCTGCAGATCCCATAGTTACTCTCCAGTGCTTAATGACGATTTTTAGTATGGGATCTGCTTAAAATTGTTTGTAATATCAGCAGCCAAAAGCTTGAGCACGCTCATAAAAACTCTACATGAGAGGTGATTATGGCGATGGCTCAACAACAGCGAATCGATAGTATTGATATTTTAAGAGGTCTTGCAATAATGGGTATTTTACTGGTTAATGGTCCGCAGCTTAATGGATCAGCATATAAAGATGGTACTGATTTTGCCTTTCAAAGTACGGTGATGGATTTTTGGTATTCTAAGTTGGTTTTTATTTTTGCAGTAGGTAATTTTTATCCTATTTTTGCTTGTTTGTTTGGTTTATCGGTAGCGATATTTTTAGCTGATAAACCTAAATTTTTAGCCCCTCGCCTGCATCTAAGAAGAATGAGCTTATTATTAATGATTGGTATTGCTCACGCAGTTTTGGTGTGGTGGGGAGATATTCTAGTAGTTTATTCTATATTAGGAACTGGACTAGTTTTACTTAATAATCGTACAGAAAAAGAGATATTGAAAACCTTAGCTGTGCTAGTAATAGCAGCCTTGGTTTTATCGGTAGCAATTTTTTTTATTCACGATAATCAAGCAGCCTTATTTGATGCCAAGGTCTTAAGAATTTATCAGTCAGGCGATTTTTGGACCGTGAGCAAACAGCGAGCAGCTGATTTTATGGGAGTCTATATTCCTGGCGTGCTTTTTCCTCTTGATGCCTACCGAGTTTATAGTTTTAGTTTGTATTTTCTTCAGCTGGGGATCTGCTTTGTTTTTGGCTTTTGGATATATCGATCCAATACGCTTAAGCTGATTTTTAACAATTATATTTTATCGAGAAACATTGTGTTAGCGACTGGTGCTATTAGCTTTATTTTATCGCTTAGCTCGACTCTATTGCCAGAGCTTGATAGCGCTTTATTGGTTGCTAATGGCTGTTTTCGAGCATTATTTTACGCAAGTTTTATTTTTTATCTATGTCATTTTTATACTATTAAAAAATTATTATATCCATTTTCTTGTGTAGGAAGAATGTCGCTCAGTAATTATCTTTTTCATAATATTTGTTTGAGCTTGATTTTTTATGGTTATGGCTTAGGTCTATACGGCACAATTGGACCTTTTCAGCAGATACCTATCTTGGTGGCTCTGATGGCTGCTTCACTACTGCTAAGCAGCCTATGGTTTAAGTATTATAATTTCGGCCCGATAGAATGGCTATGGCGTGCAGGTACTTACGGTTACTTTTCTAAACTATCTAAGAATATAGATCATCAAGCTGCATAGCTTATGCTTTATTTGTTATACATATTAAGACAACCAAATGTCAATTGAGGTTATATTATGATGCGTAGAAATTCCCATGGTTTTTCTGAATTATGTAGTATCTTCAAAAGCTTAACACTGCTGACGTCGTTATTTTTATTGCCACCTGTGGTTCATGCTGCCGATGTATCTGCGGTTTGCTGGAAAGAATCCTACGGTCGTGGCGTGGGAACAGTGCCCGGCACTTGTGGCCCTGGCGAAGTTAAAAGCGGCCTGCTCTGTTATCCTCAACCTGAGCCTGGCTATAATGTAGTTGCTGGTATTTATTCACAAAGTTGCCCACCTGACTTTAGAGACGACGGTTTATTCTGCGCCAAGCTAGCTGCCTATGGTCGTGGTGCTGGTTATCCTTGGAAATTTGGCGATCGAGCCTTTAGTCTTGATGATGCGAGAGCTCGCTGCGAAAGCGACAATTCTCAAGGTTGTGATACTGATGGTGCAGTAGTCTATCCCAAATGCAAGCCAAACTTTCATGCTGTTGGCTGTTGTACTTGTAGCCCTGATTGCCCTGCAGGCATGACTGATATCGGTGTTTCTTGTGCCAAGAAAACCTATGTTAAGCCTCCGATCGCTCCTAAGTGTGATGCGGGAGAGGATTACGATGCCGGCCTTTGCTATAAGCCTTGCGCCGATGGTTCCAAAGGAGTTGGCCCAGTCTGTTGGACCGAATGCCCAGCCTCTATGGTTAATTGCGGTGCCATGTGCGGTACCAGCAAAGAAAAATGTGCTGAAGCGGTTGGACAACAAGTTCTTGCTGTAGGCAAGTCTGCTTATAAAGTATATAATCAAGTTTCAAAAGATGGTAAAAAAGACGATTCGCCAGATTTGAATACTGCAGAAGTTGACGGCGTAAAAAATCTCACTGAGGTTATTGCCAAAGATATCAAAGATAAGGGTCTTACTCCTGAAGGTGTAATATCTGCTTTAAAAAGTAGCGCTTCTACAAAATTAGGCCCAAAAACACTCACCCAACTTAAGGCCTTGAGTCATACTTTTGGTGATGACGAGAAAAAATTAGTTGATGTCTTAAAAGATCCACGTGGTTATGACTATCTCACCAACCTAAAAGATATTAAAGCCTTCGGTATCGGCAAAGTTGTTAAGTCTTTCGATAAGCCGATCTGTGGAAAATAACTAGTAGTTGTTAGAAGGTAGCTAAACGGGCCCTGGTCTTAGAGACTGGGGCCGCTTTATTGGCGCATAAAATCGACGCCATTTTTGAAAAGGGCCAAAGCGCTAAGGCCGTGTTCGCCACGGCTCATGCGTGGATGTTGGTAGTTAAATAGGTGATTTTCAGGATGGGGCATGAGTCCCAGCACATTGCCTTGAGCATTGCAAAGACCGGCAATATCGGCTGTTGAGCCATTGGGATTATCTAGATAGCTAAAAGCGATTTGATCGCGTGAGACTAAGTGCTGGTAACCCTTATCATCAGCCAACAAAAATCGTCCTTCACCGTGAGCGATAGGGCAGTAAATTATGGGTTCGCTCAGGTTTTTAGTCCACAGGCATGTTTTAGACTGTGCTTTGATATGAACCCAGCGGCATGAAAATTGATGCTGGACATTAAAACTCAGTGTTGCCCGATTTTTATCGGTAAGCAAGCCACTTTTTAACAGGGCTTGAAAGCCGTTACAGATGCCAATAACTGGTTTATTGCTATCGACAAAGCTGTGCAATTGATCGGCAAAATAAGCGTTGAGCTCAAGAGCCCAGAGATGGCCGGCTCCAAGGGTATCGGCATAGGAGAAACCTCCAGGTAAGGCGAGCAAGTGAAAATCAGACCAAGACATACGGCTGGTATGAAGATGATTGATCGTTATCATATGCGCTTCGGCGCCGGCCATTAAGAAGGCTTGGGCCAGATCTTGATGACGGTTGCTGCCAGGTGCGCAAACAATTAATACTTTGGGTTTCATGCCCTGATCTCCTGCTTAAAATAGGCATTGATTAAACTCGTTAACGGCAAAGAAATTAGCGACTGATGGTGATGAAAGATTTCGAACAACTCATTTTCAGTTGTAATACCAAGCTTTTGATAAGGCAGAGATGGATCCTTGCTCATGAGCTGCTCAAACGTAGGTGCGTGCTGCGGTTTGACTTCTACCAATAAACGCGCGTTGAATTCGCCAAAGAGCGACATCATTAGATCACTGTCACCAAGATTAATGCAGCAGCCCAAGCGGCCACCAATCGACATTTCTGCCAGAGCGACCGCAAGCCCTCCTTCGCTGAGATCATGGCACGACTGGATCAACTTAGTTTTTATGGCCTGATGAAGCCTGCGATAGAGCTCTTTGGCATAATCGCTAGACTCGATGCTAGTACTACCCAGCACATAAATATGATGGCCGCTGGATTTGAAATCCATACTCACTGCTAGATTGACGTCATCAATAATACCTAGCGCAGAAATCACCAGCGTGGGGATGATGGCATGACTTTCACCGTCAGGACCTTGATACTCGTTGTTGAGCGAATCTTTGCCAGAGATAAAGGGCGTTTGGTAATAAGTTGCAGCGTCGTAACAAGCGTGCGCTGTTTCTACTAGTGCTGATAAGACTTCCGGGCGCTTAACATTGCCAAAGCAAAAGTTATCTAAGATGGCGATCCGATCAGGATCAGCGCCTACAGCAACGGCATTACGAATAGCTTCATCAATAGCGCTGATAGCCATAGCATATGGTGAATATTTACCCAGTTCTGGGTTCATACCATTTGAGAGCACGAGTCCACGATGGCTCTTGGTATGAGAAGGTTTTAGGACGCAGGCGTCAGAAGGACCGTCATTGTTAGCGCCAACTAGCGGTCTGATCACGCTTGCACCTTGAACTTCATGGTCATAGAGCCGGATGATTTTTTCTTTGGAGCTAATATTAGGATGTGCGAGTAAAGCTAGAAGCATGCTTTCAGGATCAGCTAACTCCTGACGAATAATGGGTGGTAGTGATTTCTTGCTTGGTGTAGATGGTGCCCATAAGACCTGTTGCGGCATTCCTTGGTGCAAAAACTTATTGGATAGTTTTAGTGCTTGATGGCCTAAAAAGTTAACGATAATTTCGCCACTGTCAGTAAAACAACCAATATCACTCATTTCGCATTCAAAAATAGCGCAGATTGCTTGTAGCTGTTTGAGCTTAGAGCTTGGCACTGCCATCACCATGCGTTCTTGAGCCTCAGAAAGCCATATTTCCCAGGGAGCTAAGCCCTGGTACTTAAGTTTGACCTGCTCAAGCTCAACAGCAGCACCGCATAAAGCCGCCATTTCTCCTACGGCTGAAGAGAGGCCGCCCGCACCACAATCGGTAATGGCATGATAAAGCTCTTGATCTCGTGCCTCAGCCACAACTTCAATCAAGGCTCGAGCCATAATCGGATGACCAATTTGTACGCTGACTGATGCTATATCGGGGGTTTCTTGATCCATAGTCATGGAAGAAAAGGTGGCACCTCTTAAGCCATCACGGCCAGTTTTTCCTCCGATAACGATGATGCGATCGTCAGCTTGAGCTCTAGTTGGATGCTTATTTTTGGGCGCTATTCCTAGGCAGCCACAAAAAACCAAAGGATTAGTGCTATAGCTTTGGTCATAATAGACAGCACCGTTTACGATCGGGATACCGGTTTTATTGCCATAATCTTCTACACCAGCGATAACGCCTGATTCGATCCGGCGAGAATGTGATCCAAAGCAAAAAATATCAGTGGCAGCGATTGGGGTAGCAGACACTCCTAGAATATCTCTGATTACCCCACCCATGCCGGTATTGGCTCCGCCAAAAGGCTCGATCGCAGAAGGGTGGTTATGGGTTTCTACTTTAAAAGACAGCTCATAATCATCATCAAAATCAATAATACCGGCATTATCAACGAAAGCAGAACGGACCCAGGGAGCGTTTATTTCACGCGTGGCTTTTTGAATAAAAGACTTAAGTAAGCCGTCAATAATACGATCACTATAAGTTATTTTTGCTTTAAAAGTCTTGTGGCTGCAATGTTCACTCCACGTCTGGGCGATCATTTCAAACTCGATATCAGTAGGATCCCGCTCTTGGCTTATAAAATAGCTTTTTATGGTTTGCATTTCGTTAAGATCAAGAGCAGAACGACGATGTTTAGCAAGCTTTATCAACTCTTCGTCATTTAAATCTCGCACAGAAAGCTTGAGCACATTAGTATGGTTTGACTCAGATGGCGCTCGCCTAAGCGGTTTAGGCATTTTTTCTAAACTATAAATTTCAATCACAGGATTAGACAGCAGCTCTTCGGCCAGTTGACGCAGATCCTTTTCCCTAAGTGCTTGTTTGCCCATCACTAAAAATCGTTGACTTACTGAAACGTGCTTGAGTGATGCTAATCCTAAGATACGGGCGCCACGCATGATGTGATCGGCTGCTATATCACTGACGCCATCTCGCAAAGAGACCTCTATAATATGACAGCCCTGCTCAGAATCTATTAGTTGAAGAGTATCTTCCCATCTGCCTTGTTTGAGAAAAGAATCCTTGAAGAGCTTTTCAGCCAAACATAAACGGTCAGCTTCGCTCAAATCACCAGCACAGTGATAGACATCATGACAATCAAGTTTTTCCAGTTCAAAGCCTAAGACGCGAGCTTGAGCAAAAAGTTGGTAGGCCTGATTACTGATGTGGCCAACTGAGCGCACGACATAACGATGAATGAACACTGAAAGACCCCATGATTAATGACGAAAATGACGCACACCGGTATGAATCATGACCAGTTGTGCCCGATTGGCAGCAGCAAGAGTCTCGTGATCTCTGATCGATCCGCCCGGCTGAATGATGGCCATGATGCCGTGTTTGACTGCCAACTCAACCACGTCGGCAAAGGGCAAAAAACCATCAGAGGCAAGTACCGATCCGTAGGCGCGCAAGCCGGCTTTTTTGAGAGCCAGCTCTAGCGCATCAAGGCGGTTGGGCTGGCCCGTGCCAATACCAACTGTGGCCATATCTTTAACCAAGACGATGGCATTTGAGCGCACTTGCTGACAGCTGGACCAGGCAAACATTAACCAGTCTTTGAGCTGTGGATTTGGCTGTTGCTGGCTAACTATTTGCCAGCTTTCTGGTGAGTTTTGCGAGTCATAATCCTGGCAGAGGAGGCCTTGGTGAATAGAACGCCATTCTTTGCCCTCGGCTTTAAAGTTGCTAAGGGCAAGAAGTCGGCACTGGGTTCGCCGTGCAAGTAATTTGAGGGCTGGTGAGCTAAAACTCGGCGCTAAGATAGCCTCGATAAATAAATCTCCAAAACTTAGTACGCTTTGCTCGTCAACCTCGCGATTAGCAGCAATCACGCTGCCAAATGCTGACAGAGGATCGCATGCGAGTGCTTTAATCACCGCCTGATCAAGACGGTCAGCCGATGCTAATCCACAGGGCGACAGATGTTTAATCACTGCTATACTAGCTTTGTCAAAGCGTGAAACAGCCCGCAGGCCAGCATCAAGGTCAAGCAGGTTATTATAAGAGAGCGCTTTGCCTTGGATGAGCGTACCGCCTAAGGGTAAGTCAGGCTCAAAGCTATAAAGCTCAGCACTTTGGTGGGGATTTTCGCCATAACGAAGACTTTGCTTTTTATGAAAACTCGCTAAGCACGGCTTTGATGGGTCAAAATAACTGGCAATATCAGCATCGTATTTACTAGCTTTAAAAAACGCCCGCGCAGCTAATTGCTGTTTATTAAGTAGCGTGAGTTTTTTTTCACGGACCTCGCTTAAAATATCCGCATATTCGTTTGGGTGTGAAGCTAATAGCACATGGGGATAATTCTTGGCCGCCGCTCGCATGAGGGCCTGACCACCGATATCGATCTGTTCGATAGCTCCATAAAATGGATAAAGATTAACGACAACTATATCGATATAATCCCACGAGTTTTTTTGCAGTTCAATAAAATCTTGCTCCGTGCGACGAGCAAGAATACCAGCATAGATAGCTGGGTGGAGGGTTTTGATGCGTCCATCAAAGAGCTCGGGGCTTTTGGTGTAGGTGGCCACATCTAAAACTGCTAAATTATGTTTAGCTAAGTGTTGGGCGGTTGAGCCTGAGGCCATCAAGCGATAGCCTGCTTCTATAAGTCCATGAGCAAGATCGTTTAGTCCGCTTTTGTCGTAGACTGACAATAAGGCGTAAGGCATGGGGTGGCCTCCAATTGTTGTAATACTGAAACGATTAAGCCATGCTCAGCCTGGTGCATACGTTTAGTTAAAGATCTGAGCGTGTCACTTGGATAAATAGCAACTTTTTTTTGCGCTAAAACTGGCCCTAAATCAACGCTTTCATCGATAACCTGATGGATCATGACGCCAGTTTCGCTGATTTGTTGATGAGCAAAAGCTGTAAGAGCTCTTTTTATGGCTTTGGTGCCAGCAAATGTTCCAGGCAGAGCCGGGTGAAGATTAACGATCTTGGTTGGGAAGCGCTTAATAAACTCAGCGCTTAAAATACGCATAAATCCAGCTAAGATGATCCAATCCGGATTAGCAGCAGCTACGTGATGGGCAAGTATGCAGTCATAGTCATGTCGATTTTGCCCTGCTGCAACATCGATTACTTGGCAGGTGATTTTATGTTGACGAGCTCTTGTCAGTCCATAGGCGTCAGCTTGGTTGGAAATTACTAGAACCACCTGTGCTTTGATTAGGCCCTGATTACAAGCATCGATAATAGCTTGCAGATTAGAGCCATGGCCCGAAATTAACACCACCAAGCGCATCATATAAAGCTCACTGAGCGCTGGCCCTTCCTCAGCTGACCAACAGCTATCAAGGGCTCGTTGATCAGGTTTTTCACTAGCTCACGATGATCAGGAGAGATAATTAACACCATGCCAATGCCCATATTAAAAACGCGATACATTTCTGGCCATGAGATATGGCCTCGTTTTTGTAGCTCAAGAAACAATGGTGGAATAGGCCACGCGGTGAGCTCGGCGCGAAGATTTTCTGGCAACAGGCGCGGTATATTTTCAAAAAAACCACCGCCAGTGATATGGACGAGCGCCTTGATTGGTTGTTGCTCATGATCCAAGGTGGCTTTGAGTATTGGCAAATAACAGCGATGGGGCTTTAACAGGGCATCGGCAATGTCATCATCGAGCTTGATGTCTTTAAAAATATGGCGAATCAAGGAATAGCCGTTAGTATGTGGACCTGAAGACGCTAAGCCGAGCAAGATATCTTGATCTTTTAGGTTAGCTTTAGGTAAAGCTCGTGATCGCTCAACCACGCCAACCATAGTGCCGGCAATATCTATACCGCCGGGATGATAGACGCCAGGCATTTCAGCGGTCTCTCCGCCCAAGAGCGCACAGCCGACTTGTTTACAGGCATCAGCCATCTGTGAGACCAGCTCGGCAATAAAATCAGGATCAAGTTGGGCAGCGGCTATATAATCGAGAAAAAATAAGGGCCTAGCTCCCTGCACTAAAATATCGTTGACTGAGTGATTAACTATATCAAAACCCAAGGTCTTAGAGCGTTTATATGACAAAGCCAAACTGATCTTAGTGCCAATACCATCGGTAGAGGCAACCAAGACCGGGTCAATCATCTCTTTGATAGCTTTGGCATGGTACATGCCACCAAACGCACCAATACCAGCTAAGACTTCAGGTCCGTAGCTTGATCGTACAGCTTTTTTCATGAGAGCTACCGCTTGATTGCCGGCAGCGATATTGACACCAGCCAGAGCGTAGGAGTTGTTATTAGCAACGCTTGCTATATCGTGGCGATAAAAGCTTGATTTACAGTTAATCTGGCTAATAGCTTGATAGGCGCTTTCACGTGCTTGAGATAAGCTTTCGCCCCAGGCGCTGACGCTAAGAATACGTCCGCCACTGCTCACCAACTGCTCAGAGTCCAGTGTTTTAGTGCCAGCATGAAAGACGGCGAGATTTTTTGTATTACCCAACTGATCAATGCCACCTAGAGCTTGTTCGGGGCTCGGCTGATAAGGATAGTTTTCAGAGGCTAATACTAGCGCTACTGAACTAAGATCGTGCCAAGAGATAGCGAGATTTTTTAGAGTGCCGTTGATACAGGCTTCTAGAATATCAAGCAAATCAGTTTTTAACAGCGGCATCAACACTTGAGTCTCAGGATCACCAAAGCGGGCGTTATATTCTAGCACACGAACACCACTATCGGTGAGCATGAGTCCGGCATAGAGCACACCGACGAAGGGAGATCCCTCTTGTCTAAGACCATCGATAGCCGGCTTGAGTGTTTGGTCAATCAACGAGTTCAGGCTAAGCTCAGCAGGCAATTTTACCGGAGCATAAGCACCCATACCACCGGTATTAGGGCCAAGATTGCCATCAAGCAGTCGTTTATGATCGCGAGCAAGCGGTAAAGCGCTGATATTTTTCCCATCGCTAAAAGCAAGCAGTGAAACTTCTTCACCAGATAAACGCTCTTCAATAATAATTTCTTGGCCAGACAGCTTGTGTATAATATCTCTGGCATCAGACAAATTAGCGGGTATAAAAACACCTTTGCCGCCAGCCAAACCTGAAACTTTTATTACCACCTGATAATCAATCTCGCTGAGATGTTTTTGTGCCAGCTCACAATCATCAAAAACACTATAGGCGGCTGTCCTGATGCCGTGCCGCTGCATAAAATCTTTGGCAAAAGCTTTAGAAGATTCAATTCGTGCCGCCGCCTGCGATGGCCCAAACGACATGATGCCAAACTTGATTAACATATCGCTGAGCCCCAGCGCCAAGGGCTGCTCGCTGCCAATGAGCACTAAGTCAATATGATGGTCTTTAGCATAGCGTGCGATACCATCAACATTGCTATCGCTGATATCAATAAAGCTGATAGATTTTTTGGGATAACATTTTTGTAAGACCGATAAACTAGCGTTAGTAGCGTTAATAAAGAGCTTGGTGACACGATTTGATTGCAGCATTTTCCACGCTAAAGCATGTTCTCGTCCACCTGAGCCGATAATAGCTATGCGCATGATTGAGGTCCTGTCTGGTGCTTATTAAGGTCAATAGGATAATTGCCGGTGAAACATGCGTTGCAATAGCCGCTATCTCGTCCGATCGCACGCATCATTCCGCTTAAACTTAAAAAATTGAGCGAATCAGCTCCAAAATGTCTACGCATTGCTTCATGGCTCATGTTATGAGCGATGAGTTCATCGTGCGTACCCATATCTACGCCCATGAAGCAAGGGTGGGTGATCGGTGGGCAGCTGATGGCCATATGAACTTCAGTGGCGCCAGCAGCTTTGAGCAGCTTAATTAGTGATACCGAAGTGTTACCGCGGACAATGCTGTCATCCACCATGATCACTCGCTTATGGCGGACATTTTCAGGCAGAACATTGAATTTCATGGCCACACCCTGGCGCCGTAAAGCATCGGTAGGCTCAATAAAAGTACGACCAATATAGCGATTTTTAATAAAACCATCACAATAAGGGATGCCTGAAGCTTCGGCGAAGCCAATAGCTGCTGGCACTGATGAATCGGGCACGGGAATGACGACATCAGCCGACAGAGCGCTTTCTCGATAGAGCTCAGCACCTAAACGCTGTCGTACACGGTGAACGTTTAAGCCATCCCAGACACTGTCAGGTCGAGAGAAGTAAATCGATTCAAAGGTACAGCGAGCAAGTTTTGCCGCTGGAGCCATGGCCTGGCATGAACTCATACCTGAGGTGCTAAAACTAACAATTTCTCCCGGTCTTACTTCCCTAATATCTTGGCAGCCAAGCGTATTAAGAGCGCCAGATTCAGAAGCAGCCGCCATACCACCATCAGGTAGATAACCAACACTGAGCGGCCGAAAACCCCATGGGTCACGAGTAATCATGATGAGATCAAGGCTTAAAATTATAATCGAGTAGGCACCATGCCAGTGTGGCATGATATTTTTTAAACGTTGTGGCCAGCTGTCACCTAATGCCCCAGCTAGCGACATGAGCATGGTGCCACTATCGCTTGAATTGCTCAGGCCCACACCTTTTTCTAAAAGCGAACGACGTAGGCTTGATGCATTAATAATATTGCCGTTATGAGCCATGGCCAGTGGGCCATAGAGGGTATCGATGACAAAGGGTTGGGTATTTTTTAAAGATGAAGACCCGCTAGTTGAATAACGATTATGGCCAATGGCTAAAGAGCCCGGCAGTGCTTTAAGATTAGCTTCATTAAAAACTTGTGAGACTAAACCCAGGCCTTTATGGTCGTGAATTTTTTTATGGTGACTGATGGCCAGCCCTGCTGATTCTTGACCCCGATGCTGCAAGGCATAAAGCCCAAAATAAGCCATACGTGCTGCATCATTGCCGGGCGAATAGATAGCGACTACGCCGCATTCGTCACGTGCCTTGTCTGATTTATGCTGGTACATGAAACTCAGCGTCGTCTTTGATAATAATATCTTTCATCAGCTTACGCCCTTGATTGATACGGTCACTAAGATCTGGATTGCTTAAGGCCAGTATACGCAAGGCTAGTCCTGCGGCATTTAGAGGATCAAGCACCAAAGCAGGCGCTATACCTTGAGGCATGTGCAGTGATGAAAAAATATCTGTATGACCATTAGATTCACTCAGGGGAGGACAAGCGATCACCGGTGCTAGCACGGCCCCGTCAACCAAACCAGAAAGCGCATTGCTGCGTCCTGCGACGGTAATATAGACTTTAGGGCAGTCTATTTTTTCGTAGTCAGCAAGCATATCAAGCACATGATGAGCGGTTTTATGGGCCGAGCCGATTCTTATAATCACCTGAACACCGCAGTTTTTCACCGCTTGGGCAATTTTTTGAAAATGGGTTTGATCGCTTTTAGAGCCGGCAATAATAATTACTAAGGGCTGTTTCATAGGATGTCCTCAAGATTTTTGCACAGTCGAGCATTGACGGGATAAACGCCGGGAACAAAGCTATGCCCGCTCAGCATTTCATAAATTTTTATGTAGCGCTCACTTAGGCTCTGCCACAAGTCGTCAGGTAAGATTGGCGGCTCCCCGTTTCCTCTAAAACCAAGTTTATCGTAGGCAAGTCGGATCATTTCTTTATCGTAATTTTCAATCTCAAGCCCAGCTTTCCAGAAACGTGACGAATCGGGTGTATGTACTTCATCAATCAAAAGCAGGCGGCCTTGATGGTCAATACCAAACTCATATTTGGTATCAACCAAAATAAGCCCCCTCACTAAAGCCAGCTCTTGGCCTCGTTTAAACAATGCCAAGGAAGTATTTTTGACGATTTCCCAGGTGTCTTGATCAAGCAAGCCGTGCTCAAGTACTTGTTGGCAGGTCAGACGTTCATCATGGCCACTTAGGCCGCCTTTGGTGGTAGGGGTGATGATGGGTTTAGCCAGGGCCTGATTTTTTTTCATACCATCAGGAAAGTTATAGCCATAAATATTACGTTCGCCTAATGAGTAGCGATACCAAAGCGCAGTTTGTGTTTGGCCGCTTAAGTAAGCTCTCACTACTACTTCAACAAGAATGGGTTTGGTGTTGACTGCGATCATGGCATTTTCGTCAGGAACGCTCAGCAGGTGATTAGGGATAATATCAGCCAGTTTAGAGAACCACCAAGCTGAAAGCTGATTGAGTACCTGACCTTTATATGGGACCTGATGAAGGACTCTATCGAAAGCCGATAATCGATCAGTGCTGATGATCAGTCTTCGATGATCGTCAATCATGTAACTGTCGCGTACTTTGCCGCGGTGGATGAGCTTATACGGCAGGTCTGAAGAAGAAAATATTGGCATGATCATACTACCTCAGAGGATCAGCCAAAAACTAAACCGAATTTTTAAACTTTCTAGTCCCAAAACGATCAAGGCTCTTTTAAAATCTGATAGACATGAGCAAAGTTAGACTGACAGTGAAATTACCAAGAAGGGTTTCATGAGAATAAAGACACGCCTCGTTTTGGCTGCTATTGCTGTGTTGATTGCTGCTATAGCAGGGCTAAGAATTGCCTCAAGCGTGAAAAAAACTGCCAAAGTTATTCCGCGTGAGCAGGTGTTAGTGGTTCGTGCACATACCATAACTCGTGGGCAACTCGTTGATGAGATCAAAGTGTCGGGTACGATTAAGCCTGTGAATGAGGTTGAAATTTTCCCTAAACTTGCCGGTCGTATGATCTCTTTGAGATTTGACCTTGGTGATGTTGTTAAAGTCGGAGATATTCTTGGGGTTATTGAGCATAAAGAAATATCGCTGCAAGAAAAATCAGCTCAAGCATCTTTAGTAATCGCTCAGACCAATGAACAGCTGGCGCTTAATGATCTTGAACGCAGTAAAAAGCTTTTCAGCGAAGGTGCTCTAGCCCAAGCTCAGCTTGAATCACTTGAGTTAAAATTTGCTATTAATCATGCCCAAGCTCAGGCAGCTCGTGCACAGGCAGAACTGTCGAGCCAGCAAGTAGCAAATGCTAATATTAGTTCTTTAGTTTCTGGGGTAATTGTCAAACGAGCAGTGAGCTTAGGCGCTAATGTCTCACCATCGATGGCCGTTTTTAGCGTGCACGATATTTCTACTCTTAAGCTAGTCACCTCAGTAGACCGACATACGCTCATGCGTCTTAAAAAGGGCAGTAAGGCGCGCTTGAGAATTGAGCATGGTTCAGGCAAGACTTTTACGGGGACAGTAGCCAGACTTTCGCCAAGTCTCGATGCCCGCTCGCGTAGGGCAACGGTTGAGATTGAAATTGATGACCCTGATAAGAGTTTGGTACCTAACATGTTTGTTGAGGGCAGTTTAGTTTTTGATACGCAAAATCATGTTTTAACTATACCTAATCAGGCTATCAGCGCCAAAGACAACCAGCCCAGGGTTTTTCGTATTGTACAAGGCAAGATTCAGGTGATTACACCCGAGTTGGGACAACACGATCAGCATAATACTCTCTTGTTAGCCGGACTCAACGAAGGTGATATTGTTGCCACCAGTGGCCTTGATCATCTTCGAGAGGGTCTTTCAGTAACCATCGAAAAAACGGCGAGGGAATAAGATGTTTCTCTCAGATATCAGCATAAAAAGGCCAGTTTTTACCACGATGGTTATGTTGTGCTTGATGATGCTAGGCATTATTGGTGGTCGTAGTATTGGGGTAGATTTATTTCCCGATATTTCTTTTCCTGTTGTTTCAGTGGTGACGGTTTATAAAGGGGCTGGTCCTGCTGAAGTTGAGCGTTTGGTTACTAAGATTGTTGAAGAAGCAGTGTCTTCGATTAACGGTGTTGATGAAGTTCGCAGTTATTCACGAGACTCTTATTCTACTGTGGTAATCCAGTTCAAACTTGAGACCGATATCAAAGCAGCAGCCACTGATGTGCGTGATAAAATATCGGCCGTCATGGCCAAGTTGCCACCAGAAATCGATCAGCCAGTGATTCAACGCCTTGATCTAACTTCTTTGCCGATCCTAAGTTATGCGGTGTCATCAAGTAGAAACTCGGCTGAGACACGCCGAATCTTAGAAAATAAAATAAAACCCAAAATTGAAGCAGTCGATGGCGTGGCTGCTGTCAATGTGCTTGGTGGGCTTGAGCGAGAGGTTCATATTCATGTTGATAGATTAGCTGCCGAGTCTTTAGGTTTAAGCCTTGACCAGTTGTCTAATCAAGTAGCCTCTGCCGGCGCTGATATTCCTGCTGGTAAACTCTATCTTTCAGGCCGGGATCTAGCCGTTAAAACCTCAGGACGTTATGAAAGTATTGACGATCTTTCTCGTCTGGTCGTAGCTGCTCATGAGAACGGCTCTCAAGTAAGCTTGTCTGATATTTCAACGATTAAAGACAGCTATAAAGATGAGAAAGTAATTACCAGGTTGAACGGTGTTGATGCGGTAACTTTTGAAGTACAAAAACAAGGCGGTAGCAATACGGTTGCTATTGCTAATGCCGTGTACAAAGAACTCGAACAAATAAAATCTTCTCTGCCGCCAGATATTGAGATTGTTAACGTAGTTGATTCTTCAACTTTTATTAGACGTAATATTAACGATGTTACTGAGGCGCTGATTTATGGTGGCTTAATGGCTATATTAGTGATTTTTATTTTCATGCTTGATTGGCGATCTACTTTGATATCTTCGCTGGCATTACCAACTTCAGTGATAACTACGTTTTTTGTTATGTGGTATCTAGATTTTACTTTTAATATGATGTCTTTACTTGGCCTATCACTAGCTATTGGTTTATTGATTGATGATGCAGTAGTGGTGAGAGAAAATATCTATAGACATATGGAGCGAGGCGAAGACCCGATCACGGCAGCTCGTAGAGGGACGGCCGAGATTGCCCTTGCTGTTATTGCAACGACTTTGGCTATTGTTGCTGTGTTTGTGCCAATTGCTTTTATGGATGGCATTGTTGGTAAAATGTTTAAGCAGTTTGGTTTAACCATCACTGCCGCTGTGTTGGTATCGCTGTTCGTTTCGTTTACGCTAGACCCAATGATGTCAGCCCGGGTCGTAAAAGCAGTTAAGCCTGGCCGCCATGAAGAGCTTAAAAAACATAAAATATTTGGCCCCATCGTACGGGCTCAAGATAGCATGAATAGCTACTATCACCAAGTTTTAGCTTGGTCGCTATCTCACCCAAAAACGGTGTTTGCTATGGCTTTGGGCATGTTTTTTAGCTCGTTGGCCTTAGTACCGTTTATGGGCAAAGAGTTTGTATCTAATGGTGATCGAGCTGAGTTTAGAATCAATCTAGAAATGCCGGCTGGTACCTCTCTTGCTGAAACTGAGCTATTTATTCGTGAGGCAGAAAAAATCGTTCAAGCTCATCCTGAAATTCGTTCAATTTTTTCAGTGATTGGTCCTAATGGCGAGTCTAATAAAGCCAATATTAAAGTTTATGCTTCTAAGGCCAAAGAGCGACCAAGGATTAGCCAGGCAGATATTCAAGAAGATTTACGTAAAAAACTGTCAAGTATTCCATCGCTGAGCTTTAATATTTCTGAAATAGGTATGATAGAAAGCGGTCCTCAGGAGCTTGCGATTACGCTCTATGTCAGAGGCGAGGATTACCATACTTTGCAAAAAGTTTCTAATCAAGCCTTAGAGATAGTTCGTAGTGTGCCGGGTACCACCGATATTGATAGCAGCTACCGGGGAGGAAAACCAGAGCTTTCTATTATCCCAAATCGAGAGACTGCTGCTAACCTTGGGGTAAATATTGCGGCCTGTGCTCGTGTTGCTCGTCTTGCTGTCGAAGGAGAGTTAGTTGCTAAACTTAGAGACGCTGACCACGATGTTGATATTAGAGTGCAACTTTCGCCTCAAGATCGAGCATCGATTGAAAGCGTGGGAGATTTTTCAGTAACTAGCACCAATGGTTCGTTAGTAAAAATATCGGATCTTGCTGAGCTTACTGAAAGCGTTGGTCCGGCTACAGTAGAGCGGATGGATCGTCAGCGACAGATTATTATTTCAGCCAATGTTTTAGGCCGATCTATGGGTGAAGTATCAGGTGATATTGAGAAAAAACTAGCTAAAACGGATAAGCCTGCTGGTTATAAATTTGTCTTTGGTGGTCAAACTCAGCGAATGAAAGAGACTTTTACTAACATGGGTTTGGCGCTTTTTGTTGCGATATTTTTTATCTACTTTGTGCTGGCATCACAGTTTGAGTCTTTTATCCATCCATTTACTATTATGGCTACCTTGCCTTTAGCTGTTGTGGGGGCGCTGCTAACTTTGTTCTTAAGTGGTTTTGCTATTGGTATGCCTTCAATGATTGGTATTATTTTGCTCATGGGTCTGGTTACTAAAAATGCTATTTTATTGGTTGATTGTACCAATACGCTAAGAGCCCAGGGCTTAGGTATTATCGAGGCTTTACTTGAGGCAGGGCCAACCAGGTTACGACCGATCTTAATGACTTCAGCCGCTATGGTTTTAGGTATGTTGCCAACTGCTGTTATGGGTGGCGAAGGTTCAGCGTTTAGGGCACCGATGGCAACGGCGGTAATAGGCGGTGTGATTGTATCAACCTTTTTGACTTTGATTGTGGTGCCGGTGGTTTATGTCTTTATGGATCGTTTTACCCTTAAACAAAGGTCGTCGGCAACTATTGATGTAGCCCGCCCAGAGGCACAGCATTCTTTGCCGCCGGAGCACCAATGAACAAGTATATGAAAAGCACTATGGTGCTATTTTTGATGTTCGTAGGCTACAATCTTTGCTCTGAAGTTTTGAACTACGAGCAGGTGATGGCTGAGGCCAAAGCTAAAAATTGGGACTTGCAGCTGGTTAAGGCCAAGTACATACAGGCTAATGCCATGGTTTATAAAACGCTGTCGGCCTATTTGCCCAGGTTGTCTATTACTGGCAATTACACAAATAATTCGCACGAATCGAAAATTAGCATGCCGCTTAGTAATGGCCAAATTAAAGATATTGTTATCCAACCCACTGATCAGTTTGGCTTGCAAGCTCAAGTAACACAAATGCTTATTTCGCCGTGGCAGATTTTTCAGCTTGCTAATACCGACAAATATAAGCAATCAATTTTTCTCAGCGGTGAGCAGGCACGAAGAGATATTTTATTTGGTGTTGCCCAGCTTTATTATGGCGTAGCCGCCAGTAAGCAAGCTGTTGAAGTACAAAAACGCTTGTTAGAAGGTAGAAAGGCTCGCGAGAAAGACGTCAAGCTTCGCTTTGAGCAAGGTTATGTGATTAAAGCAGAGGTCTTACGAGCTGAAATCGAAACGAGCAAAAATGAACAAGACCTTAATTTAGCTGAAAATGCCTATCAAAGCTCTAAGCTAGCCTTAGCAAGCATGCTTGGTAGAGAAGCCGATTTTGATTTTGAGATAACCGATCCACCTCTACCTCGTAGGCCAAGCGAAGAGCAAATTAGTTTTTTAAGGCTCAATAATCGCCTTGATCTTAAATCAGCTAAGTTTCAGCAAGACTTAGCCAATAGTATTAAGAATTTCGGTTTTTTACGTTTTTTGCCTGATTTAAGTATGTTTGCTCTATATAAAGCAAGTGATACCGCAAGTCTTGGTGGTGAAAAAAATACCTTGGCTGCTGGTTTTAATCTCACCTGGAATATCTTTGATGGCGGCATGAGAGAGGCAGAGTTTTATGAAAATTCTGGCAAAGCGCTTGAGGCAAGAGCGAAATATCAACTCCAAGACCTCAAGGTCCGCCAAGAAATTGAACAAGCTAAACTTGATTTAAAAAGCGCCGAAGCCAATGCTGTAAAAGCTTTGCAACAAGTTGAGATGGCTCGCGAAAACTTCAGACTGGTAAACTCCAGTAAAAACGCTGGATTTGCAACCTATCTAGAGCTCAATGACGCTAATACTGTTTTATCCAACGCTGAAACAGCTGTAATCGCACAAAACTTAAACTTAAACTTAGCGGTGCTCAAGTTACAGCATCAGTTGGGGAGCTTTGAATAGTTTTTATTAGTTTTTTATCATCTTGATCATCCAGACATTATGCCTTCCGTTATAAGGGCTCTGCTTTCTTCTAATAGAGATACCATTAAAATCTAAAGTTCTAATATAACTATATACTTCTGAAAGATTATGTTGAGCTGCAATATCTTGAATTACTGCGTTGAGAAAAGATTTAGTAATAAAAGATTTAAGATCGTAGACATAGCCTTGCATTTCTTGGTTAGAGATATTTCTAATAATGATTTTTTTCCCAATTAAGTGAGGCTGGAATATGCCAGTAAAAGAATTTATAATCGCTCTTGATAGTAATTTATGATCCTGATTAATGGCTTCATAATTGAAAAAAATATGTTTATTTTTAATCATCATTTGATGGATAACACGTGCTTCCCAATAAATTGTTTCCAGAAGATCTTCAAAAGATTTACCTACTCCATTTTTATGATAAAAATCCAAAATATTATAGATTTGTTCCATCATTTTTATGGTTGGAAGATATAGCTCGTTATTAAGAGTATTAATATTTTCTTTATCACCGCCTAAAATAAAGATAGCTTTCAGCAAGACGTTATGATTAATAAAGCAATGAAAGGGATTTTTTTTAATCGCCATATCAAGTTCGTCAGGTGAAAATCCATATAAGCCAGTATAAGGAAGCCATTCTATTTCCATAACTGCCCCTGAGGGCATATTTTTGGCAATGTTGGTAATTACTGCTCCAAGATAGTTGATCTGGGCATTAGCGAACTCCTGGGAGGCATCTGTAGATTTGCCTTCCAACACGGTGGCAAGTCTCTCTATGAAGACCGAGCGAATGATGTATTTGGAAAAATCAAATACCCGTGCATCGCCAACAATATGATTGACATTCAGTATTTCACTTGTCAGCAAATCCATAGTGGTAGATTTTTCGCCAAAAGTATCCATGTGAGATAAATCGACCATATTGTGCCTATAAATGGCATCAACTAGAGGCCCAGCGGTAGCGCCAGTTTTTCTTGCGGATCCTATAATCAGATACGATTCTTGTTTGATTTTGCTGCTATCAGGCACCTGGGGAAAGGTTCTCATTCCTAGCAGAGATAAAGAAAAGATCAAAACAAACGAACTGATAAAAATTTGACCCGGCATAGTTTTACTACCTTCAACAATGAGTTGTCGTCTTAATATCAGACACTCTAGATTGTTAAAGTCCCCGTCTTGCGGGGATTTCAATTTAGCTTGTTAGCAAATGCGGCAATTACAAACTGAACGTTCACCCCAGATGACAGTTACCCAGTGACCAGTCCAGGAACCACCGATATTGCTACATACCGATGGGCATACTTGTTGGGCGTGATCATTGCTCCAGATTGGCCCCGTGATCTGATCACCGGTCCAGCACAAGGCTCCAACGTCATCACTAGCTTCTTCTGGTTTATCAGCGTTAACGCCAGCGGCCATCATCAACAAACAAGATGCTAAAACGATTTTTTTAACCATAATACCTCCTAAGAACTTAATTGTTCTTGTCTGGAGTTTAGTGAATAAATATGGTGCTAATGTTTGATTTTTTAGGTGTGATGGGCCTTGATGGTGTTCGCTACTTTGATGCCATCCATGGCAGCGCTGACAATACCACCGGCATAACCGGCACCTTCACCGCAGGGGTATAAACCTTTAATGTTTGAGCAAAGATTTTCTTGGTCTCTCATGATGCGCACTGGGCTTGAGGTGCGAGATTCTACACCTACCAATACTGCCTCTTCGCTAATATAGCCAGGCATGATGTGATTAAAATGTTTGACCGCTTCTTGTAAGCGTGATGCGAGTGGCAGCTTGGTGGCGGCTAACACTTCATGCAGATCAGTAGCCTTAAGTCCCGGTAAATAACTCGTTTTTGGCACGGTATGAGACGAGCGCTGAGCCATAAAATCGCTGAGCCTAGTAGCTGGGGCCACTAATAATCCTCCGCCTGCATCCATGGCGTATTTTTCGAGGCGACTTTGTAGCTCAATACCGCCCAACGGTCCGCTAAGTTTTAAGCTTGCCAAGTCTTCTACGCTAACTGCTACAACAAAGCCGGAGTTGGCATAAGCTGAATCTCGTTTAGATAAGCTCATGCCGTTAACGACCAATTCGTTTTTGGTGGTTGATGCTGGCACGATCCATCCACCGGGGCACATACAAAAAGAAAAAGCACCGCGTCCATCGCTGGGTGTATAGGCTAAACGATAATAAGCGGGCGGCAAGCTTTTATGCTGAGCAAACCGGCCATATTGGATAGCATTAATCAAAGCTTGTGGATGTTCAATACGAAGGCCCATCGCGAAAGATTTAGCTTCAAGCTTCACGCCAAGTTTCTCGAGCATATAATAAATGTCACGAGCAGAATGTCCGCTTGCAATTACTACTGCTCGACCTAAGATTTCCCGGCCATCAGCAAGCTTAACACCGCGGGCGCAGTTTTTATCAACTAAAATATTCACAACCCTGGCGCCAAATAAGAACCTAACACCGACTTTTTCCAGACTTTCGCGTAAGGCCGTGATTACTTTGGGCAGCTTATTAGAGCCAATATGAGGGCGAGCATTAGTTAAAATATCGTTTTTAGCGCCATGAGCGACTAGGATTTCTAAGATCTCCCGCACGCTGCCGCGCTTATGTGATCGCGTATAGAGCTTGCCGTCTGAATAAGTACCGGCCCCACCCTCACCAAAACAGTAGTTACTATCATCATCAACCAGACCATCTTGATTTAAGCATTTCAAGTCTTTACGCCGCTCCTGAACCATTTTACCGCGCTCACAGATAACTGAAGCAATACCTGCTCGTGCTAGCTCGTAGGCACAAAATAAACCGGCGGGTCCACCACCAATAATTATCACTGGCTCGCCCTTAACTTCTTTAACCAAGACCTTATGAATGCGCTCATTGCGTTGGCTATCAACAACCCCTAAAGTATAGACGAGCCGTACATAGCCATGGCGGGCATCAATACTGTGCTTCTTGATTTCAAGCTCAGGCATGTCACTAAGACTGATACCAAGTTTTTTGGCAGCGAGCGCTTGTAAGTTGGTAGCTTCATGGGGCTCATTGAGCCCAAGGGTTAGGCTGATTTCAAAATCATCGTTAAAGTTAAAATTATGCATAAGAAAAAACATAGCAAGCCATTTTTACAGAAAAAACAGGGCCTGTGCTTTCAGACCTCATTATAAACCGTAGGGTCAGCTACCTGAGCATCAGCAAAGCCTTTTTGGCGATAAAAACACGCTGAGCACTGACCGCAGGCACGGTTGCCCTTGGGATCGTAGCAACTATGAGTCATTGAATAATCAATACCCAAGCTTAAGCCAAGTTTAATAATCTCGGCCTTGCTTTTATTAACCAATGGCGCATGGATGCCGATACTATGCCCTTCGACTGAGCTTTTCGTGGCCAGATTAGCCATATTTTGAAAAGCCTTGATATAGGCTGGCCGGCAATCAGGATAGCCTGAATAATCATGGATATTAGCGCCAAAAAATATATCGTAGGCACCCTGAACTTCAGCATAAGCCAAGGCCAGAGAGAGCATAATGGTATTGCGAGCTGGTACATAGGTGTCAGGTATAATATTATCATCTTGCTCTTGGTGAGATTTAACTCTTATCTTATCTGTTAGAGACGATCCACCAATCAAACCTAAATCAAGCTCGATTATTTTATGATTGGCAATATTAAAATGCTTTACGATTTTTTTAGCAGCGGACAGCTCAACATGGTTTCTTTGGCCATAAAAAACAGTCAATGCCGATATACTAAAACCCTGAGACTGAGCTAATGCCAACACCGTACTAGAATCAAGTCCGCCAGACAATAAAATTACTGCTTGTTTCATGATGACCTATGAACATTAAGTTTCAAAAATAATTCAGCACCCACTAAAGCAGTCAACGATATAGCAGCAGCAATAATGAGCAGCAAGAAGGCTTCTTGCTCATGATCAGGATTTTGCATGGTGGTCCAAATCGCCAAGGCCAAGGTGCGGGTTTCCCCTAACTTGTTGCCAGCAAGCATCATGGTGGCACCAAACTCACCGAGACTTCTAATAAAAACTAAAATCGCGCCACCCATCAGGCTAGACCGCAGTAAAGGCCAGCTAATATATCGGAATATTTGGCTTTGCTTAGCACCAAACGATATCGCCATCTCAAGATAATCCTGATCAATACTTTCGAGCCCCACCCGCACCGTGCGTACACCAATGCCAAGCGAAGAAATCAGCGCTGCCAACACGGCACCGCGAAAATTACCCGCAAGCGCCAAATTATGATCGCTAAGCCAGTCACCAAGTATAGTGTCAGGACCCAACAGCAATAAAAGACCGTAGCCTAAGGCGGAAGGCGGCAGAGCCATGGGTAAATAAATCAAGATTTCTACAAGTTTACTTGACCAGGATGATTTATGAACTAGCCACCAACTCAAAAAAATAGCGGTTAGCATCACCAAAAACGTGCTTAACCCCGCAACTTTAAGAGAAATTTCTAAGATAGGCCCGAGACTATTTTTTAGCGAGTCCGACCACATAAAACTCCTTACTCGCCGAACGAATGCTCTCGGGGCGCATCTGTTTTACGGTTTTATACTGGCGCTTAAGACGATAAATGAGCTCAGACACTTCTGCGCTAGCAAAGATTTTGACAACCAAATGGCCACCTGGTTTTAAAAACTGCTCAGCAATACTTACCGCCCGTTCAGCCAAGTTTAGGCTCCGCGTTTGATCAACATGCTTAATACCGGTGGTTTTAGGTGCCATATCGCTCAAAACCACATCAAAGGCTGAAAAATTATTCACCAACTCAACCATATAAGCTGTGATCTGTTCAGGGCCGAGCGCAAAGCAGTCTCCCTGAACGGTCTTGATACGTGGGTGAAACTGGTCATTTATCTCAGTGAGATCAATACCGAGCGCAGCACCCTTAGGACCAATCTTTTCGGCTACATACTGCAGCCACGACCCAGGCGAGCAACCCAAATCAATCACCACTGAATCGGCCTGGATGATTTTCAAGCTCCGATCGATTTCCTCAAGCTTAAAAACCGATCGCGCCTTAAAGCCTCCGGCTTTGGCTTTATCAAAATAATAGTCTTTAGTATTAAAACGGCCCATAGCAAGAATATACATGAATAAAAGTCAGTTGCTATGGGCACCACCAAAAGAGCCCGTGCGAAAAATAAGCCCCCAGAAATACAAGACTAGGCTGTTTGGTTTTTAGCCAAAGTCAACTAACAATGGAGTCTCTATGGCTAAAAAAATCCTCGGGCTATTGTTTATGGTATTTTTCAGTTCTCAGTCAAGTTTGGCAGCTAATTTTGGCCAACTTATTGAAGCTATGCAAAATCTTAGCGCTGCTATCAATAATATCGAAATCGATGTGCATAATAGCATCATACTAGGCGAGCAATACTATGCTTTACTCAACAAAAGCTTACCATCTTTCTTGGCTAATCTAGAAAAAGTTGCCGACCTGCCCCAAGAAATTCACAGCCTAGTCGCTACCATCAACACCACCATGCCCATAGTAGAAAAATGCACCTACATACTTGGTGGCTGTGTTGTTTTGGGATCGCTGATCTATGCGACTAGCCAGCTTATTTCATATTGCCGTAATAGTTATTATCGGCAACAATCAGGCTATATACCTATTAATGATGGAGATTTAAAAATATGAAAAAAAATTTATTTACATTATGCTTACTAATTAATTGTTTATTTTCTTGTGCAACTAGCCAATCAAAATCACCTAATCCATTGTTATCATTATGGTTACCATTTTCTAGCGATCGTGCCAAACAAGTTTATAATCATTCTTTGGTCAAATCTCACCGCACTAAATCAGACTGTGAATATTCATGCCCAGATATCGATATCTGGAAGTACCAATATTACGATAAATCAGCTCAAAAAATAATCACCAATAACCAGCCTATTTCTATCGATAAAAAATACTGGAAATCTCCATATGAGGCGAGAATAATTGCCATAAGCCTCTTTGATGGTAAAGATTTTTACTACAAAGCACTTTTACAGTACATAGAAAGCTTTTCTACTATAAAAAAATTAAACAATATAAGCCATAAAATATGGGGTTACGAAACTTTTACTGTGAGAGTCTATGTTTCAAAGAGAAACCCAAAAGATTTAAATAGATTAGGTGAAATAACTAACCGTACACCAGATAATATTATTGATAACTTATTAAAATTAGGCTGTGAAATAGCCTTTGTCGATAACAAGCTGCCCGAAGCTAAAAAAGACGGCACTTTTTGGCGCTTTGCAGCTGCCTCTGATCAGATGCCACAGGGACAGCGGCTTAGATTTCTCATGCGAGATGCAGATAACATCCTTACCGCGGCTGAAATGTACTCGGTAGCCGATTGGATTGCTAGCGACAAAAAATACCATCGCATGAACATTATTCCTATCTGCTTTGGCCCGCTGACTGCGATGCTATGGGGTGGAACCCATCAAGGACAGGGTGATTTTAGCGATTTTCACGATCTAGTGAAAAACTACCCCTATCGCTTTGAATATGGTGACGATGAGCTCTTTAGTCGAGACCTAATTTGGCCCCGTATCAAAAGTATTGGCTCAATACTCACTCATACCTCTAAGAAAAGTGCTTTTGTAAGCCAACTGGCAAGCCCCTATAAAAACAGCTGCGAAGAGCCAACTAACTTGTTCTGCCTACAATCAAACCCAAACAGCAACTGTGAAGACCATATGATACCAGACAGCAAAAATTTCAGAGGCTCAGTCGAGGCACTTGGTCTTAGAGTTAGTCTAGCTGAGCTTTTAGCAAAACATCCCGAATACTTTGATTTAGAACTCTCAAAAGCAGATCGAAACTTCATCTATGAAGCCTTTAAGGGCCTAGATTAATCCTGGTAGACGCGTCTACCAAAAGCTTAGGTACCAGGTCTCTCATGATTAAATCAAAGTCACTGCTTTTACTTATGCGTCACGGAAAAAGCGATTGGCAACCTCTTGGCCTTGATGACTTCCATCGTCCGCTCAACCAAAAAGGCCTCAAGCAAAGCTTGGCCATCGCTCAAGAGCTCAATAATCTAGGAATCAATATCGATTATGCCTTAGTAAGCCCAGCCTTAAGAACTAGGCAAACTTTTGATTTATTAAGAGAGCACTTAAATTATGATCTAGCATCAAGCTTTGATCTGCGCCTCTACAATGCTGGTCTCTCTGACTTGCTTGAGGTTTTAAAAGATCAAATAAATCTATGCCAGGTGATTTTGGCAGTCGCCCATAATCCTGGTCTTAGCCACCTGCTTAATTTTTTGAGCGCTAAAAACCATCTATTTTCTACTGCCGAACTGGCGATTTTAAGTCCCACACAAAAAACCGCTATGAGTTTTTATGAACATTCTTTTAACTGCAAAAGAATAATACGCTCTGAATAAGTGCCCAGTTAGCCATAGACATTAATATTTTCCACTCAAAAGCTCTAACCGGGCAGACACTCAATCGTGATTGCTTGACTAAGCTTAAGCCTGCAAGATGATGATTTTCTTTTATTTGAAGCAAACTGATAGTTCTTCCTAGAGCTTGAACAAGCTCTACTTCTACCGCCAACCACGGATCCGTATCAGAAAAAGCTTCCCGGGATATTTTGACAATACCAACCAATTCTTTTGGGCCCACTGAATGGTAAACCATCGCCAAATCACCAAGTTTCATTGACCGTAGATTATTGCGAGCTTGATAATTACGCACACCATCCCATGAGGTTTTAGTATCACGTTCTAAGTCTTGCCAGGAATAGCTTCCTGGCTCTGTTTTAATAATCCAGTATGCCATAATCCTCATTACTTTTATAATTACTTAGTACTTCATCGATTGTTTTAGGACTGTTATTAGTTTTGCCAAGCTTTTCTTTACAGAAACTAAGGGTAGAAAAAAAATATCGCAAGTTTCACGGACAAATCCCCACAAGATGCAGTCCCATAGTAGACGTATAGGATCAAGATAATCTTTGAAAATAGGCTTTAAATCAGCAAGTTGTATAGGCAAAGCATAAAAATCTCATCTATTTTGATATTTTTTTCTTGCACAATCAGCCAGCTAATACCATATTATAATATACAAGTAGTCACAATTAATGAGGTTAATCTATGAAAATAAATAACTTGTTTATATACAGTGCTTTTTTATTAATCAGCACGGCTCTTTTGGCGGGCGGGCAGTCTCCAGCCTTTTCAGGTGGGTCGATCGTGATGTCTTCACAGGGCGGCTTATGTGGGGGGGTGACTATTGTTGTCAACGTAAAAGACCCGAGCATCAAAGCGCAAGCCATAAAATTGGAGAGCTACAAAGTCAAGATACCATTAATCGGCTCTCCGCAATGGGGGCAAGCCATCGGCAGCACCCTCATTAAGGTGCCCTTAAGGCAGCGATATGATTGGGCTGGAATTAATGCAGGCGATTATTATGCGATTAAGTGCTTTGTAAAAACCTCTGAGTTTCAAGGGGGAGAAAACATGATAGATTGCGAAAAAGTAATAGAACTACAAGATATTAAACATAATGTTGGTTGTGTCATCGGGCCAGCTGGTCCAGATGCAGACTACTCTCCCCTAAATATGAATAAGGGCTAAGAGCCTATCTAAGCTTAAGCAAAAAAAAACCCTCTACTTGCGTAGAGGGAAAAAACAAAATCCGGCGGCGACCTACTCTCCCACACGGGAACCCGTGCAGTACCATCGGCGCAAGTGGACTTAACTTCTGAGTTCGAGATGAGATCAGGTGTGACCCCACTGCTATAACCACCGAAAAACTTTATATCATTAGATAAACCTATAAAAATCCTTAAATCTGTTTGCTGTGAAACGCTTAACCAAGAGTTAACGCATTAACCTTGGCCTTACCTGGAGATACTAAACCTCACGACCTATTAGTACTAGTCAGCTTCACACATTACTGCGCTTCCACTTCCAGCCTATCACCTCGTAGTCTACAAGGGGTCTTTAGGAGTTATTCACTCGGGAGATCTCATCTTGGGAGAGGCTTCCCGCTTAGATGCTTTCAGCGGTTATCCCGTCCGAACATAGCTACCCGGCTGTACCACTGGCGTGATAACCGGTTCACAAGAGGTTCGTCCAACCCGGTCCTCTCGTACTAAGGTCAGCTTCCCTCAAATCTCCTGCGCCTACGGCAGATAGGGACCGAACTGTCTCACGACGTTCTGAACCCAACTCACGTACCGCTTTAAATGGCGAACAGCCATACCCTTGGGACCTGCTCCAGCCCCAGGATGCGATGAGTCGACATCGAGGTGCCAAACCACGCCGTCGATGTGAACTCTTGGGCGTGATCAGCCTGTTATCCCCGGAGTACCTTTTATCCGTTAAGCGATGGCCCTTCCA